>ENA-ORTV01000702-ORTV01000702.1-human-gut-metagenome-genome-assembly--contig:-NODE-702-length-39898-cov-6.233015_pt1 | contig 39898 bp, 38 predicted proteins | sample MGYA00241915_ERZ509194 | MGnify/ENA primary metagenome ERZ509194 (study PRJEB26280, sample SAMEA2338810) | human gut metagenome | biome: human gut; feature: human-associated habitat; material: faeces... | reverse complement strand
TCTTGGTTTCCATATATTCTATCGGTTTGTTCACGATGCAAAAATAAGGGGAAAAGGGATAGAGGACTTGTCCGATGTTGCTATAAATATGGTTTATCACATATTTATTGAACGGAAGGTTGTTAATAATCATTGTTTAGTTTGTCTGTAAAGATAAAATATATGTACTTTTGCAATGGAATTATATTATATAAATAGCTTTTGAAAAAGTATATGAAAGGAGCTTTACTTATTTTAGGACGCGGTATAGGGCAGGTGATGTTTCAGAATAATGCACTGTCAGGGTTATTAATGTTGGTAGGTATTCTTCTGAATTCTTGGCAAATGGCCTTGTTGGCGATTGCAGGTAATGTTGTAAGTACATTGGCGGCTTATTTTTCCGGTTATAGTCGCGAAGATATACGGAACGGACTTTACGGGTTTAACGGAACTTTGGTGGGAATAGCAATCGGGGTGTTTATGCCGATTACTGTTGCTTCCCTATTACTGTTGGTTGCAGGCTCGTGCTTATCTACCTGGATAGCCCGTCTTTTTGGTTTGCAGCGGCTGGTATCTGGGTTCACCGCTCCCTTTATTATTTCTGTGTGGATATTGTTGGTTACTTGCAATTGGATAATGCCGTCTTTGTTACTGCCTTCCGGAGATGCTGTGACGGCTCAGGCGGTTTCTTTTTTACAGGCTTTTTGTCTGAATATCGGTCAGGTAATGTTTCAGGGAAATACTGTGTTGGCAGGGGTGTTCTTTCTGCTGGGTATCTTGGTGAATTCCCGTATCAATGGTCTTTATACCATACTGGGGGCATTGCTTCCCATTCCCTTCGCTCTGCTGCTTGGAGTGGATTATGCCGCTCTGAATGCTGGATTGATGGGGTATAACGGCGTGTTGTGCGCCATTGCTTTGGGGGATAAAACATGGAAAGGCGGTGTATGGGCTGTAATGGCCGTATTGCTGTCCGTTTTGCTTCAGATAGGCGGGATGGAATGGGGGATAACAACTCTCACTGCACCTTTTGTTGTCGCCGTATGGATTGTGGCGGGATTACAGCAATTGGATAGAAAGGCAAAGACAGAAACTACAAACGGCTGAATCTTATAAGGCATGACCGAGAAAACACGATTGCAACTTTTGGCATGGGCAAGAGAATATCATTGCGCCGCCTTTATACAAGGTGATCCTGTTCAGTTTCCACATCGGTATACGCAGAAACAGGATATTGAGATTAGCGGTTTGCTCACAGCTATAATGAGTTTTGGAAATCGCAAACAGATATTGAAAAAAGCGGATGAATTGCATCAATTAATGGGAGCTTCACCTTATCGGTATGTCTTGTCCTGTCAATGGAAAGAAGATTTCCGACCGACAGATAAGAGCAGTTTTTACCGTATGCTTTCTCATGCGGATTTTTATACTTACTTCGCCCGGTTGCATGCCGCCTATTCTCAGTTTGATAGTTTGGAAAACGCCTTGTTGGGCTATTCGGGTACACCGATGGAGAAGCTGTGCGCATTTTTGGAAGTTTCTGCCAAGAGTCCGCAAAAGAAGCTGAATATGTTTCTGCGCTGGATGATACGAAAAGAATCGGAAGTGGACTTCGGCATTTGGGACAGCTTTGACCGTCGTGACTTGCTGATTCCCTTAGATACCCATGTTTGTAGGGTAGCTTATCTTTTAGGGCTTACCGATGCGGAAACATTCTCTCTTAAAAATGCGCGGAACATAACTGCGGCTTTGGCGGAGGTCTTTCCGGATGACCCTTGTTTGGGAGATTTCGCATTGTTCGGCAGCGGGGTGAACGGAGTGTTGTAAAATCGGGCTTTTTCTTACCAATCTATCTCCTCAATGCCTTTGCTTCGTAAATAATCGTTGGCTTTGCTAAAGTGTTTGCATCCGAAGAAACCGTATTCGGCGGAACGAGGCGAAGGATGGACGGTTGTCAGTATAAGGTGTTTACTGCTGTCTATCAAAGTTGCCTTTTCTTTGGCATACGCTCCCCAAAGCATGAATACGAGATGTTCCCGTTCATCACTTAATTTCTTGATTACCGCGTCTGTGAAAGTTTCCCAACCTATGTTACGGTGCGAACCGCTTGCGTGGGCGCGTACCGTAAGGACAGAATTCATGGAGAGTACTCCCTGAGCTACCCAACGGTCCAGATTACCGGAAGTAGGAATCGGTTTACCCAAATCCTGATGTATCTCCTTGAAGATATTGGTGAGTGAACCCGGTATAGCTACTCCTTCCGGTACGGAAAAACATATTCCGTAATATTGTCCGGGGGTGGGGTAGGGATCTTGTCCTAAGATAACCACTTTTACCTTCTCAAAAGGACATGAGTTGAAAACATGAAAGATAAGATGTCCCGGCGGAAGCACATTGGCGCGTCCGTATTCGCTTTTCACAAATGATACCAATCTCTCAAAGTAGGGCTTGTCGAATTCTTCTTGTAAACGCTGCCGCCAGCTCTCTTCTATCTTGACTTTCATAGGATACTGCATCTAAGTACGATGCAACAAATGTACAAATAATCTCTGTGAGTGCGTATGTGTTTTACAGATAAAAAGAAAGCCCCGTATTCGTTAGAATGTCTCATCGTACAGGGCTTTCACGTATTGCTTATGCTTTTAGGGCTGCTACTACCTTTTCTATCATGTTCCGGATATTGTTTTCATCCTGAGCGGTATAGAAGTTTCCGTCTGCTTCGGAAGGATTGTCGGTTGCTTCTCCGTTTTGGATGGCGGGTTTCGCCAATGGATGAACGGCTACTTTCTTACCTTTGGTGATACCCGTAAAATCGAACATCATGGCGGCTGCACAGTGTCCGATCATGATTTTACCTTTTCCACCGAATGTTTTGATGATTTCCAGCATGGTAACGTTATACGGTTTGTCGGCATTCTGTTGAAATACGGGGACAGCGTCACCGCAAGCAAATACAAGCGCATCGTACTCATCTTCATGTCCTTTCAGGTTGGCTACCACATCGTCTGCTGTCAGAGCGATACCGGAGTTGGTCTTGATTTCCTTGCTGTCTGCCACCGCAAATACCTTATAAGCAATGCCATTCTCAAAAAACGCTTCCAAGTACTGGAACAAACCGCACCCGTTTACCGGATGTACTGCCAAAACCGCAACTTTCTTTGTCATAATCTTAATTATTAAGTGAAACAATAGTTATTTTCAGTAAGTTTATTACTTTTGTGCTGCAAAGTTAGGTTCCCTATTGGTTGTAAACAAGAAGGCACTTGAATGTTAGATAGTTACAGCGATGTAACCATTGTTGACGTTCAGACAATTAGTAAAAGTTAAAAAATGGAAAACTTTCATCATATAGGTAGTTGCCCGATACGGGATGTTTTGAGCAAGTTGGGAGATAAGTGGACAATGCTTATCATGGTTACATTAAAGACGAATGGTACGATGCGTTTCTGTGATATTCAGAAAACAATCGGCGATATTTCACAACGTATGCTTACGGTTACGCTGCGTTCGTTGGAAACGGATGGGCTGATAGTCAGGAAAGTGTATGCGGAAGTTCCTCCACGTGTGGAATATTCCCTTACGGAAACGGGATATAGCTTGATGCCGCATATCGAATCACTGGTAGGTTGGGCATTGGAGCACATGGCGGATATTATGGAACGGCGGGGAGTACGGGAAGAAGTAAGGTCATAAGCACGCTATACATTGTTGTAATATAAGAATTCAGATTCATTATGAACCGGAATTCTTTTTTATGAGATTTACATTCATTACACAGAATCGTAACGGACTTCTTATTTATTCTATATAAATTTGCGGCGCATTTAAAATAGATACGAGTATGATTAGACTGAATGTTTTTATTCAAGTAAGTGCGGATAACCGTGCTGCTGTAATGGAAATGGCAAAAGAACTGGTAGCTTGTTCCTTGAAAGATAATGGCTGCATTGCCTATGATATTTTTGAAAGTGCAACCCGTGAAGATGTTCTTATGATTTGCGAAACATGGAAAGACGAGGAATCTTTGGCTGCGCACGAAAAGGCTACACATTTTGTAACCTTAGTTCCTAAAATACAGGATATTGCCTCTATGAAACTGGAGAAATTCAGTTTCTGATGATATCGTTGCAGACATATTGTTTGGAAAAGTCAACCATTGTGTTGACTTTTTTGTTTTTACAGTTTATACGATAAGTGGTATGAAACAAATAATCTTTATTTTTGTAATGCTAATAAGTTGCCTGTCCTGTGCCGGTAAACCGGCAAATCAGGCGGAAAGGAGAAGTGATATGAAGCCAATGAAAGAGATTTATCTGGCAGGGGGATGTTTTTGGGGAACCGAACATTTTCTGAAGCAAATAGAAGGGGTAGAAGCTACCCGGGTGGGATATGCAAACGGAAATATAGCCAACCCTACCTATCAACAGGTGTGCACCGGTACTACAAACTTTGCCGAAACAGTAAAGGTACAGTATGACCCCGATAAGGCAGACTTGCCTTTTCTTATCGACCTTTACTTCAAAACAATTGACCCTACCAGTCTGAACCGTCAGGGCAATGACCGTGGAACTCAATATCGTACAGGCATCTATTATACAGATGTCGCGGACTTGCCTGTTATCCGTGAAACCGTTAACCGTCTGGCAGCCAACTATACCCGTCCGTTGGAGGTAGAGATTGAACCGTTGAAGAATTTTTATCCGGCAGAAGAGTATCATCAAGATTATCTGGATAAAAATCCGGGTGGCTATTGTCATATCAATCCTGCGCTGTTCGACTTGGCACGTAAAGCGAAGATGAAGGGTACGTACGGAAGTTCGCAGCAAAACAGGTGATGCCCATTTGGGACATGTTTTTACAGATGGTCCTGCCGATAAAGGCGGATTGCGTTATTGTATCAACAGCTCCTCTTTACGTTTTATCCCTAAAGACAAGATGCAGGCAGAAGGATATGGTGAATATTTAGAACTGGTAAAATAACACACAATGGACATATTATTAATAAGTAATGAAGATACGTGCCGTAGCCGTATCGCACAAGAACTCCTGCATGCATTTGGCAGAGGGATGAATATTTCTACGGCAGGAGTTACGGAAGGAAATTGCGTTCCCGATGCTGTATGCAATGTGATGGAGCAGAACGGTTATGGTATATCGCGTAAAAAGCCTTCCGGTGTCGGAGCATATGCACATCGGTCATGGGACTATGTTGTTACCTTGTGTAAAGAAGCTGAGGAAGAACTGAGCTTCCTTACCCTCAATGCCAAACGGCAAGCGCATTTTAATTTTGAAGACCCCTTTAAAAATCGTTTTCAAAGTGAGAGTGAACAAGAGCAACAAATAGCAACCCTCTATGAAACAATGTATCGACAACTGTACGAGTTCTATTGCGATGAATTGAGTGAGCAACTGTTACCTCGTTGTACATGCGGTGCAAATACTTATTGCCGTTGCGAATAACCTCTTGTGTCACATAGACAAGATGTGCATGAACAACAAAAAGAATACCTAAAAATAGGGATAGGTAATCATATTTTCTTCCTTATTACTCTCTTTTTCCGAATCTTTTTGCCTTCCTTCGTGTTTTCTCACCTTTTATTTTATTAAAATGGTGAGTATGAATGTTTAACTCTTTAAAAATTGTTTTATGAAACAAGAAAGTTTTACAGGATTCATGCACGAAGTCATGGATGGGTTGAGGCAGGAAGAGCGGTTTGCTACTGCCCACATTTACAAGTATGCTTTGGCGGCTGTTACCGATTTTGTCGGTGGCGGTGAAATCTTTTTCGGTGCGCTGACACGCCGCTGGTTGAAGCGTTTTCAGGAATATCTGGATGATTTACAACGAAGTTATAATACGATTTCCACTTATGTACGTGTGTTGCGTGCGGTGTACAATCGTGCGGTCGATTGTGGATTGATAGCGGGTGAATACCGCCTGTTTGCCGGGATGAAGACAGGAGTTTCATCCGAGCGCAAACTGGCGGTGACGGCGGTACAGATGAATAATCTGCTGGATAAGAATCTTCGTAACCGCCTTTCTCCGGATGTGTGCGAAGCGCAGGACACGCTGGCTTTGATGTTGCTTTTGCAAGGGATGCCCTACGCTGATTTGGCGCATCTGCATAAAGGAAATCTGAACGGCGATTTGCTTATCTGCCGTCGTCGCAAGACGGGTACGGAGCTTTGTGTCAGATTGCTCCCCGAAACGATGCGTTTGATAGACCGCTATAAAAGTAGTGATGCCGATTCACCCTATTTGCTGAATATACTTAGCGGCAAGCGAAGCGGTGAAGCCGCATTCCGTGAATATCGCGATAAGCTGCGTTCTTTAAACTTCCATCTGTCCCGCCTTTCGGAGTGTTGCGGTTTGGCGGGGGTAAAGGTTAGCTCATACACCGCCCGCCACACTTGGGCTACACTTGCCAAATACTGCCAAGTACCTGAAGAGGTTATTTCGGAAGGGCTGGGGCACTCATCGTTGGAAGTAACCCGTACCTATCTGAAAAGCTTTGAGGGCGATGAGCTTGATAAAGCAAATCGTTTGATAATTAATTACATTTATTCGGGAAGAAAAACGCTGTGGAATAGAGCGTAAAGTATCTGTTAATCCGTAAGTAACGGGTAAAGAGAATATTACTCCGTAAGTAACGGAATGATAACTCTCTGCAAAGATATGAACTTTTTTATGAAAACAAATTATAAAAAATGATTTTTGTAATGAATAGGGACTAAAACATAGTTTACGCAAACAAACAAAACGACAAATTAACATAATGCAGTCTTTCTGACTATGAGAACGCACATGAATCTCTACTCCAAGTTCTAATACTTAACATGGATACGCTATTTCCTATGCCATTTTTCAACTGGTTTTCTGTAATAAACATCTTTGTCATGCCTATAACGCTTTATATTTCTTGTGTTTGTGTATTCCTGTTACTTACGGAGTAACAGCAAACAAACAAAACTTGATTACTATGTTGACGATACAGACACAGGTAGCGATCACTATCTTACATTCCATTGCGACCTCTCATGAGTCGCACTCACTTGGCAGGTTATTCTCTACGAATATTGTATCTGAATTGCTGGAACAGTTGGAGATGGGAAAAATCATCAGACTTATTCCGGGTAAAGAGAAGGGTAAGATTACTTCTTATGAACTGACACGCCCTTCGGTGAATATCTCGTTGCTCGACATCCTTGAAGCCACGGGTGAACATCTTAATTGCAATCATCCCGCTACCGAGGATTTTTACTTGCGTTACGGCAATACGGCTAAAAAACTCGGAGTGGTCAACCACATGACGCGGCTCTATCTGGAAGAAATAAAGTTAAACGATCTGTAACCGATTATCCCCCATATATAATAATGTATATAAGACGAATCATCAGCACAATTTTTCTGCTTGCTCTGATAGTAACGACTGTCCGGGCACAGAATTTGGGGACGGAAAAGAAAGACTTTATTCTGCATTTCCGTTTCGACCGTTCACTTGTGGATAGCGGCTATCGTAATAACAACCACACTCTCCGTGCATTGCAGGAACTGTTGTCAGACAGTCTTACTGCTGCCGAAATCGATACTATCGACATTCACGCCTATTCCTCGCCCGATGGCAACGGGGTATACAATCACGCTTTGGCACGTCGTCGTGCAAAGGCCATGAAAGGCTATCTTGTATGGAAATACCCCCATCTGAACCAACGTTCCATCCATACGGGTGCCAGTGTGACAGAATGGAAGGCCTTGCTTCCTCTTATTGAAAACTCTCCTGATATGCCTTGTCGCAAGCAAGTGATGGAAATCCTCGCTTCCAATGTGAGTGCCGGAGTGATGGAGATTCGTTTGAGAACAGTGGGTGGCGGAGCTGCCTACCGATATATCCGACAGCACATTCTGCCGGAATTACGAAATGCGTCCGTCTGTACGGTATGGCTGAAAAAGCCCCGATTTACTACGATCCTTGAGGGCGTACGGAAAGAAACTCTCACCCCTCTTTGTCGTATCGAGAATTACCGGAATATCTTTTCCTCCTCATGCGTAAAGAGAGCGAACGATTTAACCGTATCCGGCAGGGAAGGTACGACGCGGAACGTATCTCCCGCTTTTACCGGGAAAGTTCCCAAACGTCCCTTTATCGCTTTGAAAACCAACCTTTTGTTCGACCTTGCCTTTATGCCGAATGTAGAATTGGAAGTTCCTATCGGCGAACGCTGGTCGGTGAATGGCGAACTGATGTTCCCGTGGTGGCTTTTCGATGGTGATAAATACTGCCTGCAGATTCTCTCCGGCGGAGTGGAAGGGCGTTACTGGTTGGGTAACCGCAGTAACCGCCGTGTGCTTACCGGCCATTTCTTCGGTTTGTATGCGGGTGGTGGCAAGTACGACCTTCAATGGGACAAAAACGGCTATCAGGGCGAGTTCTTCATAGCGGCAGGCGTCAGTTACGGATATAGTATGCGCATAGTCCGTAACCTCAATCTGGAATTCAGTCTCGGTATAGGGCTTCTGCGTACAGGATACGAGCACTACCACGCCCGCGACAGTTATCAAACCCTATTATGGCAGAACAATGGACGCTATACATGGATTGGTCCTACTAAAGCAAAGATTTCTCTTGTATGGATGCTCAACCGTAAGATGAAAGGAGGGAAGAAATGAAAAAAGTGATAAGTGATAGACAGACAGACGATAGGCAGGCAGGAATATTTGCATTATATTCCCTGTGCTGTATCTTTTTATCATTGTGTCTTGCAGGTTGCGACCGTCGTGAACTGACCTATTACATGGAATCCGAAATCGAAATCCATGCCGATTGGAGCGAGTCCGGACTGGACGATGAGGAGGCTGCCTATGGAGCTACCGCAATATTTTATCCCGAGAATGGCGGAATTCCGAAAGTCGTGCTTATGGGAAACCGTGAATATGCCAAAGTCCGCTTGCCGGAAGGGCGTTACAATGCCGTTCTTTTTAATCGCTCTTTCGATGACTTTGCCTGCATTGCGTTCCGGGGCAGCGATAGCTATCGTACGCTCGAAGCCTATGCCAGCCGTGCGGAAAGTCGTGCGGACGAGTTGGCGGACAGTCCCGAAACGCTTTGCGCCGACCGTATAGAAAGCTTTGAAGTGACCGAAGATATGCTTGGAAATTACAGTGATGTGATGAAAGCCGGCATTCCTGATGCGGAAGACTGTTCTCTTTGCTTTACTCCCCGCCAACTCATTGAAGAGTTGCAGGTAACGGTACACATCAAAGGGCTGAATAATGTGCGCAGCGCAGCGGCTACCATAAACGGGGTGTCATCTTCCGTATTCCTTGCCACGGGAGAGGTTTCACAGCAAACCTTGACGCAGCGTTTTGAACTGGACAATCCCGTATACTATCCCGATTCGCCTTTCAACGGTACAATGGAGACTACTTTCAATTCTTTTGCGTTCAATCCCGACCGTCCGCACGACGTGAGCATACAGGCTCGACTGGTGGACGGACAGAGCACCTATGAACAGGAATTCACGGGGTTGGATATCTCGGAAGATGTCAGTGAAGAAGGTACGCTTATCCTTACTTTGGAAGTGCAGACGGATAAGGTTCCCGATGTGAAACCGGAAGATGGCGGCGATTCGGGTTTTAATCCGAAAGTGGAAGATTGGGGAGAGGAACAGAAAGGCGACATCAAAGTATGATAATATATGCGTATAATAAAAAATAATTGATACATTAATTTTATGACAATGAGAACAAGGAATTTATTGACAGTTGCAGCGGCGCTGCTGTTGGCAGGCTGCTCGCAGAATGAGATTACTGAAATGAGCCCGGATGCCAATCCGGCGGTGGGTTTCAATGTGTACAGCGGTGTACAGACCAAAGGGACGCAAACCGATGTGACCGCTTTGAAAACAGGCTTCGGTGTATTTGCCTATCACACCAATAGCCAGTCGTGGGCAGCGGCTGCTTCCGGCGCCGGACCTAACTTCATGTACAACCAGAAGGTGGAAAGCTCCAATGGTTCTGCGTGGACGTATACTCCCGTGAAGTATTGGCCGAAAGATGAGGAAAAGGTGACGTTTTTCGCTTATGGTCCTCACAGCACTCTTAGCGGTAGCGGAGTGACCGTACCGGCAGTAGGTAGCATCACCAATGCGCCCAAACTGACTTTTACCATTGAATCTACGAATGATGCTGCCAAGATGACAGACTTTGTGGTAGCCAAGAACGATGCAAGCGCCACGCAAGACCGTACACATGCCAATAGCGCAAGCGGTGTCACATTTACTTTCCGGCACGTGTTGTCAAGATTGACTTTCGAGGCTAAACCGAGCGTAGAGCTGTCAACCACCACAGGAGCGAAAGGTACTACCTACGTCATGGTGAGAACCGCCAAAATCTTGCAATCTTCAAGCCCCAAGTTCTATAAGAGCGGCGTTCTGGATTGTGCGGATGAATCCTGGAGCGGCAAGGTAACGGCAACCGGCGATTACGATATCACTAAAGTACTGGCGCTTACCGATGAGAAAGCGATAGTAAATACTCCGGCAGACCAGACAAGCAATAAATACGATGCGGTAAAACTGACATCGAATACTACTCCCATAACATTATTTACTTCTAATGAATACTTGTTCCTGATACCCGAAACCGCCAAAACGGGAACCGGCACAGCTTCGGCAGGTGATGTGACTATCCGGTTCGATTATGATATTGTAACCGTAGATACCGCACTCGGCAAAGGATATGCCATTACGCATCACACTACCGATGCTAAATTGCCTGCCGGAGCGTTGAAACAAGGGGTAGCATACAAATACACCATCGAATTCGGTATCAATGAGGTTAAGATTCTCACACCTGCTGTCGAAAATTGGGGAAGCGAAGCGCCAGGAAACATCACTGTCTGAATTGTCTTTCTCACAGGAAGCGGCGTCCCACCCGGCCGCTTCCTGATTAAAAAAACTGAAAAAGAGAGGTCTTTGATATGTTGGGGATGAAATACCTGCTATTTCATTTCCAACATATTAAAACCTTTATACACCGATTAAGTATAAAGATTTGAATATGAAGGGAATGAACTTTTTACTCCTTGCCTCGTCCTGCCTGCTTGTTACGGCATTTGCCGCCTGCACCTCGGTTGACGAACCTGTATCGGAACCTTTCGTCCCGATAGGTTTCTCTCCTGCGATGAACGATGCGAACACCCGTTATGCCTCGGATGATTTACCCGCCACCATGGGTGTTTTCGCCTATCTCACCGAAGGCGGAGGTTTCAACGCGTCTGCTTCCACTCCCAACTTTATGTACAATCAGTTGGTAACCCGCAATGGAACCGCATGGAGCTATACCCCCGTAAAATACTGGCCGACGAATACAAATGACAAAGTCAGCTTCTTTGCCTATGCACCGCATAACGCAAGCGGCCTGACTCCCTGTGCAAACACGCAGAAAGGCTATCCGTGTCTCACTTATACGGTGGCTCAGGCAGAAAAAGACCAGACAGACCTGCTGGCTACCGCTCCGTTTGCGGATAAGAATGCCGGAGATGTCAATTTCACCCTGCGTCATGCTTTGACAAAAGTTACCCTCAAAGTAAAAAGCGGAGATAAATACGTCAAGGAAATCACTTCACTCTCTATCAATGCGGCTACCAGTGGCGAACTTCATTTTAAAGACGGTGGTTTCGAGTGGAAGAATGTAACAGGTAATTATGGCTATCCCCCCGCAACCACCACCGACCTGAAGTTTGCAGCGACAGACCGGGAACGGGAAATTGCCACATTCTTTCTGCTGCCGACAGCCACCGTCACCGCCACTTACTCCATAGCCTATACAGTGAAAACCACAACCGGAACCGATGTACTGACCCGGACGTTCTCCGCGTTGCCACTTTCCTCTGCGCCCTTGTGGACGGCGGGAGCACACATCGTCTATACGATAAACCTGTCGGAGAGAACCGCCACTGTAACAGCCGGCGTCACCGACTGGGAAAGAGATACAGGCAACAGTTATGATGTCTGTACTTACTATCCGGATGATTTGAAAGTGGGCGATTACTTCTATGATGACGGGTCGTGGAGCGACGGCGGCCTGAGGATGTACGTCACCGGTACCAACCAGCGGCAGTGGGAAACACCGTTCCCTGCTCCGGTATTGATCAATCCCAGCACCGGAATTTCCAGAAACGTGATAGGTATCGTGTTCCATACCACCGCCAGCGATATGGATAAGGCGAACGGATGGACGCACGGCTATGTCATGGGATTGAAATACTATACCGGTAATAAAGCGGATGGAAGCTGGGCGAGAAATGCGGGGTATAACACTGCCATTCCCGATGGTGGCGGTGAAAGCGATTTTGATGGTTATACTCACTGCCAACAGTTGATGGCGGATGCGGAATGGACGGCAAACAACACCAACTTTCCGGCATTCAACAACACCTGCGTCACACACAACGCCAATGTACCCGCTCCCGCTACGACAAGCGGCTGGTATCTTCCGTCTGCCGGACAGTTGGTTTCCATATTTAATAACATAGGTGGGGGTGTCAGTAATAACGGTTTGACTAATATAGGCAGCCATATGGGGAAAGCCACAGGTTCAACCGTAGGGCTTTCCAACTGGTGCATTTATTATAGTTCGAATGAGAGTGGAGATAGAGCCTGGGCAATAATGTTTTACGGTGGCGGAGCGCTTATTCAACGATTGCTCTATGCGAAAGTGCCTTATGATAGCCGATGCCAAACAGGAGGACACATCCCTGTACTTGCTTTCTAAAAACAAAGAAAAAAATGAAGAAACGAACATATATCACACTGTTTTTGTGGGCAGCCTCCCTACTGTCGGGATGTACGGGAGATGAAGAAATCGTCGGTGGACAATCGTCATTGTTGACGGTGGCAGTTACGGCGGCGGACTTTTCTTCCGATGAGGGTATGGCGACCCGTACCACCGATATAGGGTATTCCACCACCTTTGCCGCCGGCGACCGGATAGGGATTTTCGCCGTTGCGGACGACGGTATAATATTGGATAATAACATTCCTTACACGTACAGCGGCACTCAATGGAACCCGGTAGATACGGACAACACAATCCATCATTATAATTATGCCGGGGTCACTTATTATGCCTATTATCCATACTCGGCAAGTATGGATGATGCTTCCGGCGAACAGGCCATCATAGATAAGTTTACTCCGAAGCAAGACCAAAGTGACAAAGCCGATTATACCGCTTCCGATTTAATGACCGGTACGGGAGAAGTTGCGGATGCCGATACCGACTCTCCCAAACTGACGTTGACATTGAAACACACAATGTCTGTGATAGTAGTGGATATAAAAAGTAACTCCTATGTGACAACCGGCGGCTATGAATATTTCGAACCGATAGCTTGCAACAGTATCGACATAGGCGGTACGGACATATTGCAAAACAATCTGGCATTTGTTTCTTCGGTGGGTGTTTACAGATATATTGTTCCGCCCGGCTCAACGCCTTATTCCGTTAGCGTCAGCTATAATGCTGGTGAGATTAACAAAGAATATAGTTACAGCACTACCGTAAAACAGACTTCGGCCGGAAAATATCATTTGATAAAACTGCATAGGGAAGAGGCCGCTACTCAACGTGATTTGAAAGTAGGTGATTTTTATTATCAGGACGGTTCTATTCTGCCCGGAGATTCTACGTTTTATAACCTTGCATCGAATCCATGTATAGGCATTGTGTTTAAGGTGGGAGCGGGAAAGTGGGATAGTGATCCAAATAGATATGACGGGAAATTGTTAGCCGTGCACGGATATGTACTGTCTCTCGACCAGGCAAATAAGTCTTGGGGAGATAACTCGAAAAGTTGGAATGGTACTTCTTGGTATGAATATCAGGGCTACGTTTATACGAAGAACTTATTGGCAGGTATGGCTGAAGGCAAGTCCTTTCCTGCTTGTTCATGGTGCGTGGAACATACTCCTGTTCCTACAGGAATGACCAGCGGATGGCATTTCCCTTCTCTAAATCCCGTATTGGACTTTGTCGATAATGCTGCTACTTTGAATACTTTTTTGAGTAGAATACCCGGTAGCACTACAATTTCAGGTACGTATATATCGGGTACCGAATCCGGCTATAATACAACTACTCATTGTAATGGGCGGGTGACAGGAAATACAGGCAGTGTGTATCGGTATGCTAAAACTGAAGCCCATCTTATTCGTGCAATGCTTACTTTCTAATCCTTTTTATCATCAGTAAAATAGGTGCAGCTAATCGAAAAGAATCCGTTTGCTCTTGTCGCTGATAAGAGCCTGTCAAGTCAGCGACAAGACGTGCCCATAGGTTAGCTCCCTTGTATATTGTATAAAAAATAAAGAGAGTATGTCATTTGAAAATTCTGACATACTCTCTTTATCTTTATCAATTGTCTATTTTATCAATCGTCAATATCAATGACTCTCATTTTAGAGTCGAATGTAATTTCCCAGCGATTCGATAACTTTATCTCATATTCATTATCATCATATTCTATTTGGAGAATTCTTGCATCCGGGTAGTTTGTCTTTACATAGTTACGGATAGCTTCCGGTACAATCTGTGCAGGCACTTCACTCTGTCTGCATCGTACTTCTTTCCATTCTCCCGATTTATCGAATTCCACTTTTTCTCCATTCGTAAACACCACATCGTAGCTTTTATAAAACATTCCCGACTCCAATTTCGCCATTGCCACCTTGTGATCCTTGAAATAAGTCTTGATAAATGTCTGCGCCTTCGCTGGCAATTGGTTTACCTGTATCGGCTTATCATTATCTGCCATAACCATTGTGTGCACCGCAAACATACAAACCAACATCATAATTAACTTTTTCATACTTCCTTATTTTTTAATGATTAATACTTTATTTGTTTTCTGTATTGCAAAGATGGTAAGGAAATCTGGAAAGAATTGGGAAAAATACTTTATTTTAGAAAAAAATACTCAAGAGTTTACTTTAAATGTTTTTATCTATGTTTTACCAAAGAAAAAGAGGAAAGAGTTATAATTTATTTACAACTCTTTCCTCTTTTTTCCTAAGTGGTGCCACCAGGAATCGTGATAATTTCACAAGTGGCTGTATGTCATCACTTTTCAGAAATGCCACAAGAGTAATCTCCTCCTATTGCTCCACCGTTGGACTTCTGCGTTTTGCGTGTCGTTGCAGCGGATGATTTCTTGGGGTAAAGGTAGTGATTTAGTTTGAATTATTGTCTTTCAACTTCTTTATTTCTTTATCAAAATCGCTTTCCAACATATCCATTTCGCGTTTGCGGTAGATCTCAAATTCCTTTTCCGCCTTCTCAATCGCTTGCTTATGCGAGATGTTTCCCTTGCCAATCAGAACTTTCCGTTTATGGGCAATAATCTGATTATCCAGTGCTTCTATCCAGTCTTTCATTGTCATAGGATTCATTTCCAATGCTTGGAACTCTGCAAAGTCCAAGAAACCAGAAACAAGCAGATTCAGACGTTGGAGTTCAATCTCGGACAAATAGTTCTTGGCTATCTTAACATCATCTCTGGTTACATAGTTTCCCTTGAAGTTGGTCATTCCGACAAAAGGCTTTTCATTATCCACACGATTATATATAATTTCAGCAGCCGTATTCTCGTGAACGGCATAATGCAACTTGTTTTGTACAGTTGCAAAAAACATTTTTGTCATCTTGTCACGAGGATCGTAGTCTGTCGCTGTGGCATAAATGTCGGTGACTTGCTGATAGAAGTTGCGCTCGCTACTACGAATATCCCTGATACGCTGCAAAAGTTCACGGAAATAGCGATTTCCTCCTTGTTTCAATCGCTCGTCATCCATAGCAAACCCTTTTTGGATATATTCGTGAAGTCGTTGGGTTGCCCAGCGACGGAAACGAGTAGCAACCTGCGACTGGACACGATACCCCAACGCTATAATCATATCAAGATTATAGTGGTCGATGTTACGTTTTACCTGACGATTGCCTTCCTGACGAACTAACAAGAATTTCTTGTTAGTTGCCTCTATAGTCAGTTCGCCATCTTTATATATGTTGTCCACATGTTGGCTGATATTCTGTTGTGTAGTACAATATATCTCAGCCAACTGATTTTGTGTCAGCCACAAATCTTCATCGGCAAAACGCACGGACACACGGGTTATCTCATTATCGTCCTGATAGAGTATGATTTTGTTTTCTTCGTTCATAACCTCATCTTTTAGTTTAATGTATTATGATTGATTACTTGAGCTTATAAACAAGTCTATTACCAAATCAACGAGCAAAGACATCCCGTGTGTCTGACTTTTTTCGTCATCTGTTCGGGCTTGTTTCAGAACCACTTTTGTAATGAAGTCATTGGCATAATGGAACATCTTTGCGGTTGGATTTGTTACTTTTTGTCCTGACAAGGAGTCTTTAATTGCTTTGCATACAATCAAGGTGTCAGCGGCTTGCTTATATAAAGGATTGTTTGGGGCACAGATTTGTGCAATTTTAATCGAATAACCGATGGCTTTCAGTAAGTCTTCACGAGAGATTTGTCTGCCGGAATTCGTGCTATAGCTGTTGCAGAGTTTTCTGTTCGGGGCATAGAAAAGTTGGCTGATGGCGTTGTTGGAGAATGTTAGCGGATACTTCTCTCTTAGTCTCTTTTCCGTTAGATTCAGATACAGAGAATTGCGATGATTCATGAATTTTGTTATCGGATTATGTATTGTATTGGCAAGTATATAGTTCACCTCATCCCGAATGTCAGGAAATAACGAGTTGATGGCGTTGATGCAAATATTTATAATAGCTTCGCAGCCTTCCTCCACGGCTTGTAACAGTTTGCTCCGCCAGTCTTCCAAGTATGTATAGTTATATTCTTGCATAGTCATATTATATTTCTTCTATTATATTCGTAAAAACATCACATATTTGCCGATTTGTCACGTATCTATAAACTTGCGGAGGAGCAAAAGACGCATCTATGCCTCTTAATTTTGATAACGGTATGGGAATAGTAAGACTTCGAACAGAATCAATCTCTATTCCGACTGCTTTTGATTTTCCAGCATAATAGTCACCAAAACTTTTTTTATCAATACCAAGATTTTTTGAATGTGAATTCCACATTTCTTGTGGAGTAGTCACAATCACTCGTTTAATCAGTCCAAATCCGACAACAGCCTTTTGAGGTTCTGAAGCATATATGATAATATAATCGCCTGGCGATACCTTTGGCTTCAGCTTGCGCAACTCTATGCTCTTCTCTCGAGAGAGAATCTTCTGTGCATAAATGGGTTTGACGGATATGAATAAATATTTGTTATTTTTCATTTCTTAAGTTGTATATTTGTGTAAAAACCGAGGTCGGAATTTCAACAGGTGAAGCAAACGTGTTGTTCTTTCCGAGAATTTTAATCACGGCAGAATACTTAACAGGGTTCTTAAATACTTCTGTTTGGCTGAATTTCAAGGCGCGAATAGGATTGTTTATATTCTTGTCACATAAATCATATATGTGATTCCATTCATATACGCCATAATGCTTGTGCATTCTGAATAGTTCTTTTGGCAAGCCTGTGAAAACTTCGTCCAAATATGAGCATGCTACGATTGCTTTGTTGCGGATTGTACCTTTACCAGAACTGGCATACCATAATATTCTTGCTGGAAATTTTTCAGTTATTGGCTTGACATGTCGATAATATACATTCTCAACATTCCACAATTTGCTGACATTTGCACCAAATAGATTTTCTCCGGCAATACTCTTGTCAAACAATTCTCCAGCCCAATAAGGTTTGATTGGAATTATATAACAAGGGATATTAAGATCATATATCTTTAGAGGAAACAAAGTTCTTTCTATTGTAAACAAACTTGCATCCTTTCTACTATCAAGAACACTTATGTTTATGTCACGATTTTCTATGTAAGAATTTATGTCATTCTTGCAAATCACATCACAGCATACATATTTTTTATAGATACAAGATTCAAACAGAAATCCGAATTTAGCCAATATCACTTTTTGTTCTTCTGATAACTGTGACTCTGACACCAATATTTTCATTTTATTCTCTTTTATAGCCAAAGATATCATGTTTTCAATTACTCCCATAAAAACAGTATGTTCTTTGGCGTATTCTTTTACTCTGATGATTGGTATGGATATATTGTCATCATTCATTGCATGGGCAAAGAACGCAATGCAATCTTCTTGGTTCTTTATGGTGTCTATCGTGTAATTTGAAGAATTTATAATACGAAAAACGAGGTTTCTGAATTCCTTCTTATCCTCATGTTCTTTGCGATGCCAAAATTCATCAATACAGCCCTCTATCTCTTCGTTTGACAATTTTGATATGGTATGCAAAACAGCTCCTTGAAGATTTCTTGGAGAATATGTTTCTTTATGTACCAATTTGTCTATGGTCATAATAAACTCCTGAGGGGTGATAATGTCCACATCATAAAGACTCTCTATCTTATCTTTTGCAGCAATAATTCCTTTGTCGAATGTTATGAAGTATTTTATCTCGGCAGCAATACAGGTCGCAAGCTGCTTCCTATCAGAAATATCATTGTCTGTTTTTCCTTGTATTATCACGGATAGCTCATCGGCTATTTGTTTTGCTTGTTCAACATCGTGTTTTGCTTCAACGAAGTTACTTAAGAATTGTTTTGTCCGTATTGCTCTCTGTCTATTTGTATCCCTGTCAATTTCATTATACATTTCAGGAGCATAATACAATTCCGTTTCTTCAATCAGCCAGTCTGCCATAATACACCTTGGGTCTTCGGAAGGCTCGTAAATGTTAGTCGAATCTCTTAGCTTTATGATGATGTTTGCATCCAGCAAGGCACGAATTTTTGAAGTCGTTACATCTGCTAATGAGAACAAATCTTGCCGATTGAAATCATACCACCATTTTTTGAGACTATGATTTTCTATACTGCGACTGCGCACTTCGTCTCTTGGCACAAAACCGTATTTCTTCCACACGTTAGATGCTACTTTGTAGTCATCACGGCAACTTAAAAGAATTCCATGATAATTGTATGAATTTTCATACTTCAAACGAAGTGCATCAAGCAACCGTTTGGTCAGACCTTTTCCCCTATATTTATTGTCAACACATAGATGGACAATAGATATACGTAAATATCGAGGAACTTCACGATACATTATATATCCACAGAGAGTCTCGTTATCTATAGCAATGATGATACATCGCTTCTTGGCATGATCCTCGAATCCTCCTTCGGGCATAAATCCTAAAGTGGAAGAATTCTTCTTTCCCAAGATTTTGACATCTGAGAAGAACTTGTTTTTATCATCAATAAATTCTATTGTCATCTTTCTTAATTAATATAGGATTTACGTCGGACAAACCAAAGGAAAATGTTTCAGCATCATCTTTCAATGGAGAATCTCCATCATGCTCTTCTAACCATTTCTGATATTCTGAAATATCAGGGGCAGATATACAAATGGCGTATTCTATTCCGGCAATACTCATTATAAAATATATTTCTGCTTCAACATTCTCATTTGGATAGCGTTTGTAGTTCTTAACTAAAAACTTCATTTCATGAAGTATCTCATAGAGTCTGTTTTCGTTTTGATTAAAGAAACAATCTCCTTCTGAATATATTCGACGCTGGTTGTATTGCCAATATTTACCCTTTCCATATCGGGCATACTCTCGCAAATCTTTCAATATATCAACCTCACTTCCTAATAGTTCTTGGACACACAAGTCATATTTATCTTCGCCCATATTATATAAAAAATACTCATACGCACATTTTGCAAGAAAACGAGACATTATTGTATTTGGGTATTTTGGCGCAGGAATATATGGGGCTATCATTGTTCTTGTTTTGTCGGCCTTTATCAAATTATAAAGTTCTTTATCTTCAAATGAAGCAATAAGTCCATCTTTTGTTGTTTGCATTGTAACTTCACAACTTTTTAACGCACCAGGGAATATCATTTTCTCTTTAACAAGTTTTCCTTTCTTAGTTAGGATTTCATTTCTAAATCGCATAGAAACGAAATAAGGTTGTGTTAGCAATTCCTTTTCAATTTTGATAGCAAAATAATGGTTGCATTCATCACAAATATACCCAGCTGACAAAACATGATGCTTGTTCCCTAAAGATTCTGGGATTATATGCTCTATACTTTTTGACATAGAACTATCTTTATGGCAAAATATACATATACTCATATTTTGTATTGCAAATTTATCCTTTGTGATTCCTCACATATTGTTGTATGGAATTTATAAAAAGATTGTATTAATGATATTTAATGTTTATCTTTTATGAAAATGCCATGATCTTTTACTACATCTAAAAGATTTATCGTAGAATCACAGCCATATCTTCCACAGTAGTACCAATATGCTTCATATATAGAATCATACATAACATTTGGACTGATGTTAATTGAAGTACCATTCTCTATTATTTTGTAAACTACACATTTTGTAAAGTATGAAATATTTTTGTTACCCTCATACTCAATGATGCTAAGTTTTTTACTTCTAATATCAATACAAATTGTTACAGGATTGCCATCATCTGCTGTTAGTTCTATACCAAGCTTAGGATTAACATCTATCTGTTTTTTATTTGTCTTTATTTGATCTAATTTTGAAAGAATTCTCATAATGGACAATATCTCACTACCATATATAGGAGAAGATACATCATAATGTGATACTGTATTTAAAAGATTATCCTTATAGATTTTCAAATCATTAAATTCATCAAATCTAATAGATTCTTTTTTGCAATAATCATTTAAATAGACAATTCTATCATTTAAAGATGTATCATCTGTTTTGCCAGTTCTTGGGTCTCTTTTCTTCAATAATGTATCTGGGTATAAATTGCTTAATATATCTTCACACCATTTTCTTAACTGTTGACCACATGCAGGATAATCATGCATTATATAATATTCTTTCGCTTTTAGCTCAGAATCTTTTTCTTCTATAAAAACGGGATAAGGCTTGCACTTCTTGAAATCTGTAGAATTGTCTCTGTCATGCATATATATACCACCACATAACCAGCCATTCTGTTGCTTTTGGGAATTGATACTTTTCTTAAAAGATGTAAATAAAAGTCTATCATGTGTAAATACATATAATTTATATTTAGGTGCAATCTTATTGAGTAAGTATTTTATAACCTTCATGCGATTACTCATATCAAGACTTATGAGCATATCGTCAAGAGCAAGAAATGAACCTGTCGTTATTGCATTTGTTGTCATCGCTGCAAATCTAACAGACAATGCGATAGCCGTTAGTTTTGCCTCATTAAAATGGGATTGTGGCTTATGGATTAGAATTCCATTTTCCTTAATTTCTATTCCAATTCTTGGAGAATACAAATCTGTCTTATCTATGATTTGGTTGTTTCTAACATTTCCATAATAGAGATAGAAATGTTCTTTCAATTTATTTTCTTGGTCATCATCACTATAATACATCAACTTTATTTCAAGAGACTTATCGTCTTCATTTTTAAAATTGTCATTATAAATAGAACTAACTTTTGTGTTTATTCTATTTATAGAACTATTTAAGTACCCATTAAAAGTACTTATTTTATTCTGAATGCTATTATCTTTCAATCCAATACCTGCATTGCAATCAGATACAATTTCATCATAAAAATCCGCTAAAAACTGGGTAGTGCCAGCTGGTATATGGAATGGAAGTATATCTTTATAAAAAACATTCCATAAATCTATCTCTTCCGAATTCCTTGCTGCATGAAAACGTGATATATATGAATGGTTTATGAATGCAGAATCTTTATTTAGCATTCTAATTTCACTCTCATCTCCTCCATTCTCTGATGATAGTCCACTATTATCCAGCCTCCAAACCTTATTATCGTCAAAAGTAATACGTATATACGGCGTGTAAGTATTGGCCTTAGCTTCATCAAATCTAAAAATATTAATTAGATGTTCATTGTTGGCAATAAAGTCTGCTCCATTAACATCGCCCGGCTTGAAATACTTGGCACCTTTATCATCTTTAAGTACACTTTGCATTAAAGCATGAATGGCATAATACAATGAAGATTTACCACTCCCGTTCTCTCCATATAAGAGCAGATTTTGGCCTGTTCCTAAACTCAACGTGAAGTTTGTGGGAAAAGCCTTAAATCCATCTATTTCTATTTGAGTTATAGTAGCCATAGTTACGACAAAATTATAGTTCTTAATGCTTTTGAATTAGAGAGCGATAATGAATTTAAATATTCAATAATGCCCGTTGAATCAATCTTCATATACAACTCCCAAATATTATTTATATTAATGAAACTCTTTTGCTTTATGCAATTTTGTAATACTGAGATTATAGATATTCCTGTCATTTCATCGGGAAGATATATTTCAAATATACACCCATCAATTAATTTCTCAAACTCTGAAGAAATATAAGAGTTCTGAACGAGTGTACTTACTCGCCCTTCCATAGTATTAAGTAAAATAATCACATCAACCAATTTTGCAATTAGTTCTTGTATATTATCAGATGGTACAGCAATAGGAATTTGTTGCAAGGGCTCTTTATCTAATTGATAGTTTATTCCCTGCATCTTTCCTTTATTTTTAAGCCAAAACTCAATTAATTTTGAGTTCAATAGACCTGTAAGATATTTCATATTAACCCTATTGGTTTTTATCACATAGAATGTTGCCGACATATAATTTTCCCCATTTGCATATGCGAAAACAGGTTTGCCTGCACATTTTCGCAGAGCCACTATTTTCTCTCCAATAAAGAAAGACTCGACTCGCGCTCGATGTAGCCCATATGGTTTGTTGTCAGATGAAATAACGTCTTTGAATCGGTCTAAATGAGCTTTTAGATGTGGATAAGAATCCATACTGTGTGAGTCTTTAAAAGCAGATGGTGTATATATTATACGCAAATCAGTAGTTCCTATGGCATATCTATTGACATTTTCTGCTGAATTATAATATGGCTTAATTAACTTTTTCTCAACCTCTGTTAATTTTAATGCGTTTACTTCGGATTTTGATAGTCCAAATATGCCTTCACCAATCGCAAATTCATATTTTTCTGATAATTTCTTGTTTATAAAGTCATAATGCGGATGTATGCCGTTGGTTAGTTCATCCCCCCTTAAATAGATATTATTTTTTATATTGCAAATTCTATCTAATATGTTATCGCTTTGGCTAAAGGTAATATTTTTACCTTCAAAGTTTGCTCTTCTTATGGTTGGTGCATAGCATTCTGCTTGGTGATTTCCTTTATATGCTTTACCCAAAATAGCTATAGCTTCTTTTTCTGTTGCTTTATAAGCTGTTAATTTACGGTAATCAATTGTATAGTCATCGGTTGTTTTATCTTTTTGGAACATCATAATCATAGTTTGAATACTTGCACTTTCAAACATCATTACTGCTCCAAAATCAATTATATTGCAGATTTTGGTTTCCTTTATTACTTTATCTCTAAGTTTGCTTGCGCCAAAACTGGTAGTCCAGTTATTTGTTGCAATAAAGCATAAGACCCCTTTTGCGTTTAGAAGATCCAAGCCATTACAAGCAAATAGATACCATATATCCATCTTCCCTTTGTAATAAGGTGAGTCTTTATATGGTTCAAAAAAGATCTTTGACATACGACCTTCCTTGATATAAGGTGGATTGGCTATAATTATGTCAAAGCCTATGAATACACCCTTATCATCTAGTAGCTGCGGATACTCAAAACGCCATTCAAACGAATCTTGATATTTCTTATTATTGAGGATTTCATGTTCTTTCTCTCTCAATTTGGACAATGCTCTCTTTGCGGCTGCATAGCCAATGGGATCTTCCTCGCCTTTACGTTTACCAAATAGTGGCGTAGCCTCATAGTCATAGACCTCTTTCTCCTTTTGCTGTCGTTTACGAATGTCGCCTTGTGCTAATGTCGTTTTAAAGCAGTTCTTAATATCATTGATTTTGGCTCTTAACCCAATTTTATCTGTATGTTCCTCTGTGTAATCAACTACTAATTTTTTATAGTCCTCAAGAGTGAATTTATTCCAAGTCGTATTTTCTTTTTTTGCTCTATCTTTACCTACTCGATTATATTCTTCAAATACATCTGAAATAGGCAAATCTAATGCGTAACGGTAAATTTGGGAATTGCCGCAAGTTATTTTGTAATCCAAATTTGGCAGTGCCTTGGGCTTCTCTGCATCAACAACCAGTGCTAACCAAAAGCGTAAACGTGCGATGTCAACAGCCCCCTGCTCAATATCAACACCAAAAATATTATTTTGGATAATATCTCGTTTTGCTTGAGTTGAATTAAAGTTACCATGAGGATCTGCATGTGAATGCAAATGATGTATTGCGTGATACAATACATAAAGGATACCCATAGGAAATGCCCCCGAACCTATGGCAGGGTCACACACTTTAACCTCTTTGAGCAACCGGGTAAATCGTATCGCTATGTTCTTGTTTTGGAGTATAGGATTCACTATGCCATCATTTATAAGTTGTTCAATTGCTTCAGCATATTGCTCTGATGGTTCATGGGTTTTGAGGTATTGTATCACACTCTGGCGACACATATATTGTACAATCTCCTTGGGGGTATAAAAGGCACCTTTGTCCTTGTTATCTTCCAAAAGATTTTCAAAAATATGTCCCAACATTTCAGGGTCTATGCCGACTTCGCTATCTTCGGGGTCATTTTCATCAATAGTGAAATTATACATGGCAAAGAAGTCCATTAATTCCTTGAAATAGGAATATGGAAAATCGATGGTTAGGTTATCTATATTGTCAGGTTCAAAAAGGCCTCCGTTAAGATATGGAATCCCCTCAAACTCCGTTAGAAGCGATATATTCCATCCTTTTTTTATAAATAATGCTTCACGCTCCTCTGGTTTGGTATTTAAAACACCAAAGAACAATGGCTCCAAAACATCGCTTAACAATCTATTGTTATCAAGATATTTTTCTACAAGTTTGGCAAAATAATTTTTATCTCCATTTTCCCATTTGGTGCTTGATGCAGGCACACCCATCCAACCCTTCTTTTGCAAGAATTGCAAGAATACCAAACGACCTAATAGTTTCTTGACATAATCACGGTGTTGTTTTGTATTTGTAAGTGTGTCAACAAATCTCTTGTATTGATTTTTGTAACCATTAAAGAAATCTTTGTTGAGACGCTCAACAGAGAATGCTTCCGTTACATCATCCAAATATACTGAGCCTCTCTTATTCTTATTAATCAGTTCTATCAATCGATTAGCAGCTGTCGTGCATGGTTCACTTTCGCCTAACAAGAAAGTATATCTTTTGGGAGCTGTTTCTTTGATGCTTAAATTCCCTTCGGAATCAAAGACTGTTTGTTTAGAAACAAATGTCAAACGATATTCTGTTTGGATACCAGAATAATATAAGACAAGTGCTCCATTTATAATATCTTGGTCAACATATTTAGCCGCAATTTCTCGTAAGCCTTTTCGGTTACGAGAAATATGTATATTGTCAGCAACCTCAAACTTGAATAACCCTAATGAGCGTCCATCATTTAAATGTATCACTCCAATTTGGCCTCCATTTTTTACAAGATTATTATCAACGGACGTTTCTTTTGCCAGATAGTCAATCTTTGGGAACATCTGGGCAAGAATGTTTTTCCATTCGTTGAAGTCGAACGGTGCGGATAATTTATGTTTCAAATCTGTCTGGTTCATTGCTCTGCTTTGTTAAATGTTGAAACTTTCTGAGATAATAATCTCAGGGTGCAACTCTTTCTTTTGTTTTACATTTACTGTCTGTTGGATGTTGTCATACATCTTTACGCTTTCAAGCGGATAGACAGTAATTATTTTCATTAACTGCTCCAACAACACGACGGGATTTATCGGTGTCTTTTTTGTTGCGTTGCGGAGTTTGTTCACGTCGCGCTGCAATTGTTGGAACTTGCCTGTCGTTATGGCTCGTTTCGCTTTTCCTATCAAATCGCGCTCTTCGTCAGTTATATTTGCAATGCTGAAGAAACCATCAAGATAGGCAATCGCTTTTTTCTCGTTTGGACCTTGTGTCGGATTCACTTTGTTCACTGTCGCCTTATCTTCCTCTTCTTTTTCCGAGAAAACTTCAAGTGCTTTCGCAACTTGTTCATGGTGCTTGTCGTGCAATGGAATCGACTTTTCCTCCAAACGCGCTTCAAATTCTTTTACGGCCTCCAAGAATGTGAGTTCTTCAATGGTTCCGTCTTCACGAATGAAAGTGAAAGCGTCTCTGCGTTTGTTACGGATGAAGGTGATGGTACTCTTGGGAATGAGTTTGTTTTTTCGTCCTACTCTCGCACGCATTGGCAGTTTGTTGATACGTTTTATCAGTTCCGGATTTTCTTCTTTGAGTTGTCTGAGCCACATCAAATAACGCAGCTTCTCGTCTCGTTCCTCATCAACATTTTTGTCGAAAAGTCCAAAACTTTCCGGGTTCTCATCGGTTGAATATATTTGGCTGTCTTCTCCCAAAGCGGCGTGGAAGGCAAAGAGCTTCATTTTTGCCTTTTTCTCCAGTTCGATGTCGTTATTGACTTTGGCTGTAGGGAAAAAGTTGAAGATGTGTACTTCTTTGGCAAGGCTGCCAATACGATTGACACGACCGATACGTTGCATCAGTCTTGTTGAGTTCCAAGGTGTATCGTAATTCACAATCACATTGGCACGATGTAAGTTTACGCCTTCAGCCAACACTTCGGTGCATATTACTATGTTGTAGTCGTTCTTTTTTTCGCCTTTATAGTTTGCATCGAAGTTTGCTTCCAGAATCGGCATTTTGTCGTTGCGGTTGTCGCTGTAGATGGTCAAGATTCTGTCAAAGCCTTTGCCTTTCAGTGTCTCAGAAAGATATTTTGTCGTTTCCTTACTTTCGGAAAATACCACAAGTTTTCCTTCCTGATTGATGGACTTGTCGAATAGAATTCCATTTAGATAATCAGTGATGAAAAGTTCCAGCTTTGGGTCTGAGGTTATTTTGTCCCAGTCGGAAACCAGCTCCGATAACAACTTGTCATCGTGTTCAAGTCCCGACTTGAATTTCTCGTCAAAGTCCTCTGGCGTGCAAACCTCAATCGTAGGGTCGGTATATTTCGCTTCTTCAATCAATTTTATAAGTTCCTCTTCTTTGCCTTCGAGTAGATATTCGTTGACTTTCAGATTCGGAGCGATATAGATTGTTCCGTTCTCAAACATGGCAAGCATAACCTTGTTGGCATCGAAGTATCGGCGCAACGATTGCTTGAAAGCGAAGAAACTGCTGTCTATTCTCTTTACGAGCAAGGTCTTCATGATGCTTGCCAACTGCATAGAAATCATGTCAGCTTTCTTGTACTTCTTTTTCTTATCCTCGTTCAGATACTTTATAGCCTGATAACGATAATATTTCAGTCCGCTTCCCTTGTCGCTAAGATATTTGATAGTTTTGTCATACAATGCCTCTAACTCTGCATCCAACTGATAGTAAATCTTGTGCGGAGCCTTGACATTAGGGAAATGAACTTCTTGTTCTTCCAAATCTTTCCGATAAGCATCGTTTTCCATTAGGTCGGTACGGGTTCGTCGTACTGTCAATGGTTCGACAACCTTTGTACGAATCTTCTCGTAGATGATTTTTATCTGCAGTGATATATCTGCAATGTCACTCTGCTGTTTGAGTTTCTTGTATTGGTCAATTTGTTCCCGGAAGAAACGTTGTAAGTTGCCTTCTTCCAAAGTGCTGTCTTTGGAATCTTGAAAAAGATAAACAAGGTTGGCGATGTCTTCGGGCTTGTTGTTCAAAGGTGTTGCCGAAACAAGAATGATCTTCTTGTCGTGAACACTTCCATCGCTGTGTCGGCATTGGGTCTTGCATAGCTTCTGAAGCTCGTTATACATAGATGCCGTATCACTTCTGAATTTGTGCGCTTCATCCACTATCACCAAATCGTAAAGGGCAGGATTCTTTATCTTGTGCAAACTGCCATTATTCACGATGGTATAATTGTCCAACTTAAATTCATCAAGTGTGCGTTCCCAACCGTCTCTTAATGCAGGAGGAACGACAATCAGTGTATGAGAGCGGTGCGTTGGGAAACCATTTGCGAAGAAAAATTTTTTCGCTATGAGAGCTGACACAATGGTTTTTCCCAATCCGACAACATCCGAAAGAAAAAAACCGTTGTATTTCATCATCTTCGAGTATCCATCGTTCACAGCATCTATCTGATATGACAGTTTCTTGTAACCTTTCGGCAAGTCGGAAACAGAATTGGGGTCAAAGTCAATGCTCTTCCCAAAATACTCTAACAAGAATTTCAAATAAACTTCGTAAGGTGTGAAGTCTGGATTCAAGTAAGATTCTTTCTTTATTCTGTCAATATGGGTCAAATCAATCTCCACTGCTTCTTTCCACAATCTTTCAAATGTTTCTGTTGCAAACAGAATATCATCATCATAACGCAGTTCTACATTGAACTCGAAGTTCTTTTCAAGTCCAGCCTCGGTAAGATTGCTTGATCCGGTAATCACCGAACCATAGCCGTGTGGATGGTATTCCTCTTCGCGGAAGATATAGATCTTTGCATGAATGTTTTGTTTGGGATGTATGCGCATGATTATTTTACCAGTCATTATGTCTTCAATAAACTGGCACATCCCTTCCTCGACCTCTTTGTCGTATTTTGCTTCTTGGATATTGTTTTTTATTTCGTTGAAAAATTCTTCTTGCGTCTGCTTTTCGTTGGGATTGAACAATAATCCTTGTTGATTAGCTTCATACGTCAATTTATCCACATTGATGCCAACAAGAAAGCGAATTTTCGGAGTCTGCTTAATGAATTTCCTGATTCTAAAATACCCGGAAGCTCTAAAATACCCTACAAGTGCATCAAAAAAATGCACTTTCTTATACTTGAAAACGCCTTCTATTTTTTCAAGAAGGGTATTTTCTTTTTCATTGGTGAAAAAATTTGTTCCCATAGTCAAGCGTCTTTCAAGGTATTTATTAAATCTTTAGGTTCCACATTTAAAACAGTTGCAATCTTAACAAGCATTTCTAATGATGGTTGTGAAGTATTGGAACACCATCGAGAAATGGTAGCTTCATTCTTTTGGAGTTGTTCTGCCAACCATTTCCCTGTTCTGTTTTGTTCAACCAAGACTACTTTTATTCTATTTATTCTTTCTGGTTCCATACTTGTTTTGTTTTAGAGAATAGCAATAAATTGACTATATCTGCAAAGGTAGTGATAATTTCTGAAAAATAAATATGATTCTAAGGTAAATATCACTCATACTTTAGGAAAACTGGGGCAGCGGAGCAAGGCGCATCATGGATGCTTGTAAAGCACAAGGTGTGGAAGCACCTATATGGTGTTCAGACGGTGGTTTTGTGACCATTACTTTCAAACGACCTGATTTCAAATCCGATACAATAAGGACTGACAATAAGGACTGACAAAAAGGACTGACAAAAAGGACTGACAATAAGGACAAGTATCCCCTAAGTACTCCTCAAGTACCCCCTAAGCACCCCTCAAGTAGAATTACTCATTCAGAAAATGGGCTATTCTTATATGACTATGAGGGATATGGCGGATGTATGTGATATTAAAGACCTAAAGTATTTCCGTGAGAGTTATATCACTCCTGCATTGGAAGAAGGATTGATCGAACGGCTTTGCCCAAACCAACCCAAGCACCCGAAACAACAATATAGATTGACAGAAGTGGCTAAAAAATGGTTGACGGGGAAGAACCAATAAAATCATTGCCATATAACCGCATCGGAATGATTGCCCTATTCCGATGCGGTTTTTTAATTGTTCTGATACACGTTTGACGGTATCGCAAGTTAATGGCTGTCATATTGTTGTGGCAGTTGTTGCCATTTAGCCTCCATTGCTCTTGAAAGCTCCACAATCTGACGGCTCAGTTTCACGAGTTCGATGGTGTGTTGCGTCAGTTGGTAGAGCAATGCCATCGCCTTTTTTTCGGAGAAATGCAGCCTCAGTTCCTTCACGACTTGATTGTAGTTCGTACCCACAGCGCGGAACTGCGCGTGAAAATCCGACAGTTTGGTGTAGCAGTCCACCAGCGTCTTGTCAACCTTCAGCGCCTTGAACGGCTGTCCGAAGAAGTGCGTTTTGAGGAAAACCGACCGTGCATAGACACCCAATTTTTCGAACATGGCGAGGAAACGGTTGTGCTCCTCTTCGTTGAAACGGACGGTGTAACGGTACACCGCCGGATCAAGTTTGGGATTTCTCCCTGCTTTGCTTTTCCTTTTCTCTTTCATATTACTTTGGATTTAGCGGATTGACGGCATAAGCCGCCGCTTCGGATTACAGCACCGCAGTTCTGAAAGGCTTCCCGACTTCGGAGGGAAAGCCCGCCCCCTGCAAGGGCAAGTGCTTTTCGTGGCTGCTCAAAATATTTTGAGCGGCTGAAAAGACATCTTGCTGTGTCATTGAGGACACAAAAAACCTCCGACTGTCGGATTGGGGGATACCTTTCAGGACATCGGCTGCGCCGCCATCAAACCTCCTATTGTCCGGGGACAAAGTTACGCCCTTAAAGCGGTATCGGACAGATGCTTGACCCGGTCAATGAGTGCCAATCTGCGCAACATGCCGCCACTTGCTTGGGAAGTGATACAAGTTCCAAAATATACTTGTTTATTTGCAGTATGATTCAAGAAACGAACAATTTGAAGATATGAGAAAAGGAACATTCAAATACCCGGACAACCGCTTCGGCGGACACTTGTCGAAACGGATACCCGGAACGTCGGAACCCCGATTATCCGACAATTCGGTGACGTACGGATTCAATGATTTCATGACGCAATGTCGTCATTCATTGCTTATCTGCAACATCACTTTGACACTGAACCTAATAGACGGCAATCTGCCTATAGGTGTAATCAAGGAAACAGATATTGCAATCCACATGGAAAACTGAAATCATCAACTATTAAAACAGACAATATGGAAATCGTATCAATCGAAAGAAAGACCTTTGAGGAACTGGTCGCCAAATTCGACCGCTTCGTCAGTCGGATGGATGGCATCTGCCGCAGACACGGCGAAAAGAAAATGAACGAGTGGATGGACAATCAGGACGTGTGCAGGATGCTCGATATCAGCACACGAACCTTGCAAACGCTTCGGGACAACGGGACGTTGGGGTATAGCCAAATTAACCATAAGATATATTACCGCCCCGAAGATGTGCAGCGTATCATGTCGGTAGTGGAAAGCAAGCGAAAGAAGAAAAACGCAATACCATCTGGCCGTCATACAGAGTAATGAAAATCAACCCCACTAAATCCAGAGTAATATGAACGAACTGATTAACAAAGACAACGAGTGGATAATCCACTTCATGGGCAGTCTTGACCGTCTGCTGGACAACGTAGAGCATCTGACTGCCAGCTACCGCCCGACACTGAACGGGGAGCGTTTCTTCACGGACAAGGAGGTGTCGGCACGGTTGAAAGTGAGCCGCCGAACACTTCAGGATTACCGCAACGAAGGGCGGATAGCCTACATTCAGTTGGGCGGCAAAATCCTCTACCGAGAGTCCGACATCGAAAGGATGCTGACTGACAGCTACCGTACCGCCTACCGACAGACGGCTATCTGATTTTCTTGAAAGAGCGCAGTTTGCCGTCTGCCCTATGTTTGCGACAGCAATGGTACAATAAAAAAGGAACGGCTTACGGATGAAGCATCAATGTTTAGCTTCGTCTGTAAGCCGTTCCTTCTCTTTCTTCTGATTTTCCCGTCAGTCGCTTGTTTCCGTTGCCGGATGCCCAAAATGCGCGTGGTTGGCAGGGGCAAGGTTTTCGGGCTGAATACGCTCAAACCCGTTTGAGGAAGATTCCGCCCGAAACGGCTCTGCCGCCCGACCTTGCCAATGCCGTTAGAGCCATGCGCTACCTTTGCATCCGAGCATCGGGAACTGGTGGCTGACGAGATGAACCTCAACTATACCATAGGTTGCCACCCTTACCGTAAGAGAAGAACAATGTGACCGGATTTCCCGTCTTGATGGTGCAGATTTCATTTATTACAAACCGCCTGAACAGGATACTTTTTTTACTACATATCCTGAATGCAACGGCTATAACCATTTCAATGTTATAAACATCATAACTGATGCCGTCCGATTGCTTTATATACTTCATCGAATCACATTCATTCAAATCCTTATTCTTATATATAGCATGAATCGCCTTGCGAATGTCGCAGGAGAATACCCCGAACAGGTCGGCTATCTCAAACTTGGTCATCCATACAGATGCTGTAGGTATGATTACTGCACCCGTTTCACTGATTGTGATTACTCCTCTGTTCATAATCAAATACTTTTTGATAAGACACTTTTCACATTCATCATGTCTTTGAGGATGGAAGAATCCAACACACGAGCATAGTGCTGCGTCATTTTAATAACACATTTGCAGGTACGACTATTATTTCTTAAGTTTGCACCAACTTAATAATCAAGAATATGAGAGGTGCAATTTATTCACGTGTTTCTACCTTAGACCAAGACTACAACAGGCAGACAAACGAATTAAAGGAATATGCCAAATATATGAGCATAGAGATAACCCATGTCTTTGAAGAAAAGGAAAGCGGGTTTAATGATGACAGACCAGAGTTTGCCAAGTTAAAGGAACTGACTAAAGACGATATTGATATAGTCTTGGTTTGGGAATTGTCAAGACTTAGTAGGAGGTCTCTCTATCTCCAACAGCAGATTGAACATTTTACCAAGAAAGGGATATGTGTCTATGCCAAGAAAGAGAATCTTAGGACATTGGACGAGAATGGAGAGGAAGACAGGAACACCAAATTCATTATTGGCATAATCGCTATGATTGCAGAGCAGGAAGTGGCTACCCTTAAAGCACGAAGCATTTCGTCTAAGAAGAACAAGATTCTTAAAGAAGGAAACAGTTACACCTATAAAGCCCCTTATGGCTATGATTACAGCACAGAGACCAAACGGTTAAGCATAAATGAGGAGGAAGCCAAGACGGTCAGACGGGTTATAGAACTCTCAGCCAACGGTTATTCAAGTGCAAGGATAGCCCTCATGCTGAATGCAGAAAATATCCCCACAAGAAGTAAGACTAAAATATGGACTATGGGAACAATCAATTCCATGCTGGCTAATCCTGTCTATAAGGGTGAAGCTGAATATATGCTTAAAGGTACTGAACCCAAGAAAGGTAAGAGATACAAGAGACCTATTGAGGTTGCCACAGTCAAAACCCCTGCCATTGTTTCTGCTGAATTATTTGACCTGTCAAGGGAGAAGATGAAAGGGAGGGCTTTTAGAAGTAAGAGTACAGGTGTCAAACACTTTCAATTATTAAGAGGATTGATTCATTGTCCTTACTGCAAGATTAAATATACCTATGAGGGTGGCAGGGACTTATATGTCTGCCATGACAAGCACATGAAATCCAAGAATAAGCCAGCCTGTTTCAGTAAGGCTATAAAAGCTACAAGAATAGAGAAGATTGTTTGGGAATTGGTAAAGCTGCTGTTCTCACAGGAATTAGCCACAGGCAAAGCCCAAGAGCAGGAAGAACCGTTAAGGCAGGAGATTGAAACCCACCAGAAGTTACTTATGGGCATAGAAGGGAAATTGGCAGATTTAACAGCGCAAGCCAATGCCATTGTAAACGCTGCAATTGACATCAAGCGTGAAATGCCCAATATGCCAGACTTATATATCAACAAGATAAAGGAAGCCGCATCTTTGGATAAGGAATCCAAGAAGTACCAATATGAGAAAGACAGGCTGAACAAACTGATTCTGTCCTGTGAGAGCAAGATAGAAGCTATCAATTCGTTATCCAACGAGAAAGTTCTTGTAGATAGCATTACTGATGATATGGAACGGTACGAACTTATTCATAAGGTTATTGACCACATAATTATATATGGTGAAGATTCTGCATATTCTTTAGTGGTGGTCACTTTCAAGACAGGACAGGAGGTTTACATTGGTTACAAATCCAAAGGCTATCAATACTATACGATATTCTATCCATCACAGAGTGTTTGGGTTGATACAGAGAAGCGATTGGGCTGCATAATGACAATGAAAGACTCCAAGTCCTTAGAACTTTCATTAGAAACCGTCACTAAGGAATATTCCATTACAGCTTTTGTAAAGATGTTTGATATTCCAAAGAACAGGCGTTATTATGAGAATCAATAAATCACTTATATAGTTGTTGAACCAAATAGATTATAGACCATGAATCCAATAGATAAGTTTACCAATATAGATGCAGTTTACCCTACTACTGATGCAAGGGAAGAAGATATAATATTAGATTATGTTTGGGACTTTGCCATGCTGATACACCCAGCAGAACCAAAGATTATAGATGAAAGGTTTGCATTGGAGGGCAGTTGCGCCATATCCACCTTTAAAAGAAGATACAACGAACGGCTGATTAAAACACCTCTTACCTATGAGGACTATAAGAACAATATAGAAATCAAGAAAGCCATATCAGCCTTGCAGTTGGATATTAATAAGTTTTGGTTTGCCATACTGTTTATATGGGACTATGTGGACGGTGAATGTTGGCAGGCGTTTGAACGTGGTGATTCTCCTTCCAATGAAGTGGATAAGTTGCTTCAAACCATCACCCAATATGAAGAGAATCCCAATGCCAATCCATTAACTGAACACATCACCTTTAAAGAAGAACTGTCTTTGTCCTTGCAAGTAAACGGTAAATCCATACATACCATAGAGACAGCCAATGCCATCAAGTTTATTCTGAAATGCTGTCAAGAGCATTTGGATGATTTAAAACCAAAGAATGAATTTGATACAGAACATCTGAATGATAATATTGAAATGGTAAGCTACCATCCAACCAAGAAGCAGACAACAGCAAGCACAACCAAGAGAATATGCCTCTTTGCCCAGAGATTCCAACTGTTCTTTGATACCCTCTCACCCTCATTCTCCAATTACAGGAAAGGTGAAAGGAACGCATATAATGTAACCTTCCTAATATCACAGCTTGTCTATCTTACAGGAATATCTGATAATGAAGACTTCCTCGTCAGCAAGACCACACTAAAAGGATATTTAAGCAAGAACAAGAATATGAATTGGGACGTGCATAATAATATCTACTAATAATCAATGTTTTATATAAGGGAGAGTAACTTCTCCCTTAACTTTACTCTCGCTAATTCTCATGGCTTCTCCCCATCTTTGCAGCGTCAAAGGAACAGGACTTGTAATGCGGACAAGTAAAGAGAGAACCAATTCCACTAAAATTTTACTCTCTCTTAAATCTCTCCAAAGTTCTCACCTTTGCAACATCAAAATCAATTAAAGCTGGAGCGCACCAGTCTAAAAACTGCAAGCAAGACATGAGAACGAACATTATTTCAATCAATGAGCTGGGTAAGAAAGTAGCATTCGTAAGCGGTAACAGAGCCATTAACAAGAAGAACCTCAAACAGAAGATGGTTTCCATCAAAGAATGCGGTCAATTAACGCCCATCATCATTGTAGATGGAGAAGAAGCGGCTAAAGAGGGCTTGACCATGTTGGATTATGAAACAGGCAAGGAAGTCCCAGCAGAGGAAGTGGCAGACTATGTGGTTATTATTGAAGGACAGCACAGATATACTTCCATCATGGAATTAAGAAAGTTGGATGAGAAGGACAATACTTCTTATGCTCCCACTGACATCATGGTAATGTACGCACTGAATAATAAGAACAAGACCATAAAGAAGCTTATCTCTGAACTGAACAAGACCTCAATCATTTGGGATGGTAAAGACTATGTTACAGGTGCAGCATTGTGTAACCCCAACAGTGAATTGTTACAGTTTGCCAAAGAACTAACTGATATGAAGTCTGTTAAATCCAATGACGGCTTACCTAAAACAGGTTATCCTGTTTCCACCATCAGCAAGCTGGTTACTTTCAATACAAGTCTTGATAAGGCAAAGCTGGCACAGAGCATGGAAGATGGTACAGAATGCTTGCCTACTGCCAACATTGAGCGTGCAAGGAAGATATTGGAGACTGCAAGAAGTAGAGGTTTTAAACATAGTTATCTCTCCCACAAATATTTCATTGATTGGTTTATTGATGAGCAGACAGGTAAATGGACGAATGGCGCAGATGGTGTAGAGATTGTTTGCCAAATGATTAACAAACTGGAACCAGCAGATGTAGAACGCATTTCAAAGATTAAATCTGACAAGTACATTTCAGAGATTAGAGAAGTTGTAGAAGAAGCTGTCAGCAGACATTCAGAGGAACAGTAAAGATTCTGCCAAGAGCCTGCACTAACAAATTGGTGCAGGTCTCTTATCTCACTCCCCAAAACATATAGGGCATACAAGTTTTTAAACATTCTGAATAGTCTAAAGTCTGATTCTTAAATGTGTGGTCTTATCATTAGTTCCCCACCTGTGAAGTTCTTACCTTTACATTACCACAGACAGATAATTCCACCGCATAGATTGACGGACTATAAACTATTCAGCATATCTAAAATGGAAGAATTTACTTATGAGCAGATAAGGGCTAAGGCTCTTAAACAGGGAGTAAAAGATAATAAAGTCCATATTGGATTATGGGCTAATCTTAATAACTATCTAAAGACAAGGAGAAAGAAGAATGGAAAGGTTGCTACCTATTATATATCATTGCAGAAGCTGGCTTACTGACAAGATAAAATTTGCAGCAGAGAGATTCATATTGTTAAATCTTTGGGGTGTGCTTATTCACTTTTTACCCCGTGCCTAAACACCCCATCTCTACACTCCTACACTACAATCCAATAAGACCCATGCAATGTCCTAAAGGACACCGCACAGGTAATCTGTAAGCTGGGAGTGAATAAAACCGATGATATGTGGATTTATAATAACAATTTTTATGACAAACTGAGCGAGCTTAGGAAATCCAACAGATTAAGTTCCTCTAAAGTGAGATTCTTATTAAAGACCAACCAAATCATTTTAATCAAACATATTGAGCGATTGCCTTATGAAGCTACCATTCAAGAAATATACAGTAATGAGCAATAATCTGATTCAGAAATTGGGTTGCACTGATGTTTACAGGACATACGTGTTACTACTGACAGCAGACAAATATACATTGACTACTGACACCACGATAGACCAACTTGCATCATTCGTTGGTGATAAACCTGCCAACTATAATGGTGGTAAGAGTTCCAAACCATTTAATGACAAGTTAAGAGCTACAGGGGAAGTTACCATACAGAACAAGGATAGTGGCAGGAATGACAGAACTTGGACTGATTATATATTCTCTCCTGTCAGTTTTGGGCATTACAGAAGAATTGACAGGGAGTTCTATGATTCATATAACAATACTTTGGATTTAAAACTCAGAGGATTCATCCTTAAACTGTTCAGTGCAGCAGAGCCACACAGTCATACTATTACCTTATCTGTAAGAAAACTGAAAGAGCTAATTCACATGGGGCATGGCACTATCTCCAGCTATATAGACCAACTAAGGGATATGGACTTATTGGACGAAGTTGGAGATTCAATCATATTAAAAGCCAAAGGTCTTATTATAGACTTACCCAAAGATAAATATGTGGAGGAAGTGCAAGCTGCCTTTGAACACATGATAGCATTTAACGAGAGCAGAGGAAACCCCATTTCAAGGGAGTGCATGATTTACAAGAAGTACAAGGAGAATGACTTTGAGGGAGTTAAGAATATACACGCTCTTATGAAATCATTATCAAGTGGATTGGTAGGCAGGAAGCAAGAGATAAAAGACAAAGAAGAACTGCCAGACCTATTCTTATGAATCAGTCTAAGCAACCATTAATAAGCATACTGTTGGCAGCATTTCCAATTCTAAAGAGTTATACACAAGACACCCCTACCCACATAAACACCCCCTCATTGGCTCTTAAATAAAAAGAATGCTTTAGTAATGTAGCCTAATAGCTGACAGGAATAAGCATTCTTATTTAATCAGAGAACAGGCACGATGCACTATTGCCACAACCTACCAATAAATTACTATTACTCTCAACTTCCTTTGAAAGAATCTTTAGGGAAAGACATAGAACAGCCTAAGATGCAAGCGAAGTAATTCACTTGTGTTTTGGGTTTGTTCTTGTTAAATCCATTCAATCAATAATCATTTAATTCAATTTCATTATGAGAAATTTAGTAATTATGCCAGCTATGGCACAGCGTAGAGAATCATTAAACATGGGTGAGTTTGCAGAAGAAGCAATCATTGTGGAAGAAGTTGCAGCACCCAAGAGAGTAAACCATTTCATTGAAGCCAACACGCAGGAAGTAACCTTGCAGCACTTACAACAGGGCTGCATCATTCCCAGTTTTGCGTCAATGGAGGAAACCATCAGCCACCAATCCTTTATAGGTGCAGTGGTGGATGCTGCCAAAGACTACTTCAATGGAGAGCAGTTTGATATGCCAGAGATTAGAATCTCACACCCTATCAATGGTAGAATCCCAAGTGCATTAGGTAAGAAAGCATCTGAACTGACAGATGAAGAGAAGACTTTGTTCTATCAGAGAATGTGCTTCTGTTTTGAAATCCCATCCATCGTACATGATGAATACGGTAATCGTTTGGCATTATCCATTGGTGGAGTAAGGGCATATAACGAGATTAACCTGTACAGTAAGAAATCTGTTGAGAGATTTAAAATCTTCATAGGCTTTAGGAATCGTGTGTGCTCTAATCTCATACTCACCACTGACGGCTTGCAGGATAAGATAGAAGTTCTAAGTACACAGGAGTTATATGCAGCAGCATTGAATCTGTTCCATGCTTACAACCCATCTAAGGACTTGCATCTGTTAAGGGCACTTGGACAAATGTCAATCTCCACAAGCGAGTTCTGCCAAATAATAGGCAGGATGAGATTATATCAAGCTCTTACACCCAACCAGCAGAAACGCTTGCCTCGTCTATTGTTGGGAGACAGTCAGATTAATGCAGCTTGCAGAGCATTCGTTTCTGATGTGAACTTTAAGAGTACAGGGGACAGCATTACAGGCTGGCAGCTCTTAAACCTACTCAATGGTTCTGTAAAGTCAAGTTACATTGATAACTTCTTGGAGAGGAATCTTAACTGCACAGAGTTTGTACAAGGCATCCAACGTGCCAAATTAGGAGATAGTGAATACGCTTGGTTCTTGGGCTGAGTGGATTGTTGATTGAGAGAGGAAAGGGCAGCTATTCAGTTAGTTGTCCTTTCTTTATTTCTACCAACTTTTAAATATCATACAATATGAATATAGATTATACTGTGGGAGAAGTGGAACTATCCTACAAACCCCAATTCAAAAACCTGCATAAGATTGTTAGTTCAGAGGACGCTTATAAATACTTACTTCCCACATATAAGGAGGGTACAATCTGCTACAAAGAATACTTCAAAGTACTGTTTCTTAATCAAGCCAGCCAAGTTTTAGGTTACACTCTCATATCAGAGGGTGGAATTACTGAAACGTCTGTTGATGTAAGAGTAATTCTACAAGCTGCATTGCTTACCAATTCAGTGGCTCTTGTTCTTGCACATAACCATCCAAGCGGTAATCTGAAACCAAGTAGGCAGGATATGGATATTACTAAGCAGGTCAAGGAAGCAGCAAGACTTATGAGAATTACAGTAACAGACCACCTCATTCTTACAGATGGATATTACAGCTTCGCTGATGAAGGACAGTTATAGCGTATCATCCTAAAAAGGACATTCAATTTTTAAGTTGGGTGTCCTTACTTACATAAGCTGAATGT
>ENA-ORTV01000689-ORTV01000689.1-human-gut-metagenome-genome-assembly--contig:-NODE-689-length-40561-cov-5.080803_pt1 | contig 40561 bp, 42 predicted proteins | sample MGYA00241915_ERZ509194 | MGnify/ENA primary metagenome ERZ509194 (study PRJEB26280, sample SAMEA2338810) | human gut metagenome | biome: human gut; feature: human-associated habitat; material: faeces... | reverse complement strand
CCATGCTTGGTGTCCTGTCCCCTTTTGCCCCAGCCGGTGGGCACCGGCCTCTCCGCCGCCGAACGGCGGCAATCTCCCCGAGCCTTGAAAAGGCTCAAGAACTTATCCTCTGCGTTTTTTATCGAGATACCCCTGAAGGATCAGCGTCGCGGCCACCGCGTCCACATTCTCCCGGTGCTTTTTCTCCTTTTTCCCCGCGCGATGCAGGATCTCATGCGCCGCGACCGTCGTGCGGCGCTCGTCCCAGAGATGCACCGTCAGCCCTGTGCGCTCCTCGAGTGCCTTCGCGAGCGCCTGACACTTTTCCGCCCGCGGGCCGACCGTGCCGTCCATGTTCAGCGGATGACCGAGAACGATCTCGCCGATTTTATTCTGCTCGATAAAAGCCACGAGCTTTTCCACGAGCTTATCATAATTCCATTCATGAATGACGCTCGGCGAGCCGGCCAGAAATTCCGACGGATCGGAAATCGAAAGACCTGTGCGCGCGTCTCCGTAATCAATGCCCAAAATACGCATATCCCTGCTCCTGTTTCTTGGGCAGCTTTGCGCTGCCTGTGATGATATAAAAGATTATATCATGGAAAAATAAAAAAATCAGCACTTTTTACGAAAAAAAACTTGACCGCACGAGGTGTCCATGCTATACTAAATACACCTATGCAGGTTCTTTTTTTGCGCTCATTTTTCATGTGTCTGAAAAAGAGCTGAGAATACTGTCAGAGGGAGGCAATGTGTCCCTCGCCTGTGCCAAAGGGGTGCAGGATGGGACGAAATATTAAAGGAGGTGCCGTTATCAATGCGCGTTAAGATCACGCTGGCCTGCACCGAGTGCAAGCAGAGAAACTATGACACAATGAAGAACAAGAAGAACGATCCGGACCGTCTGGAAATGAAGAAGTACTGCCGTTTCTGCCGTAAGCACACGCTGCACCGCGAGACGAAGTAAGAGAAAGGAAGTAGCTGCATGGCTGAAGAAACCAAGGCGAAAAAACCCGGTCTCTTTGCACGCATCGGCAAGTGGTTCCGCGAGCTGAAAAGCGAATGCCGCAAGATCGTATGGCCCACTCGTGAGCAGACGATCAATAACACGCTCGTCGTTCTGGCAAGCGTTGTCATCATCGGCATTTTTATCTGGGTACTTGATATCGTATTCGGTCTTGGCATCCAGACGCTGCTTACGCATACCACTGCCGCCTAAATAAGGAGGCAATATGGCAGACGCTGCAAAATGGTATGTAGTACACACATACTCCGGCTACGAAAACAAGGTAGCCTCTTCGATTGAAAAGGCGGTCGAAAACCGCCGTCTGCACGATCTCATCACCGCCGTCAACATCCCGACCGAGAAGGTCGTCGAGGTAAAGGACGGCAAGAGCCGCGAGGTTGAGCGCAAGCTCTACCCGGGCTACGTTCTCGTCAAGATGGTCATGACCGACGAGACCTGGTATCTGGTGCGCAACACGCGCGGCTGTACCGGTTTTCTGGGTCAGGACAAGTCGGGCGGCTCCAAGCCGATCCCGCTGACCGAGGAAGAGATCATCGCGATGGGCGTTGAGAAGCGCGAGATCGAAGTAAATTATGCCGCCGGCGACAGTGTTCGCGTTATCGACGGCCCCCTGGCAGGCTTTATCGGCGTAGTATCGTCGGTCGAGCCGGATAAGAACAAGGTCGACGTTACCGTCTCCATGTTCGGCCGCGAGACCCCGGTCGAGCTCGAGCTCGATCAGGTCGAAACACTCGACGAGTGATTACCGGCTGCCCCGCGCAGCCTGAAACAGCACCGCGCAAGGTGCTTTACGCAGAGAGAAAGACTCTCTGCCAGAGTGGGAGAGTGTAAACGCACACTCGCCAGCCACCACATTTTTTGAAGGAGGAACCTTTCAACATGGCACAGAAAGTAGTAGGTTATATCAAGCTCCAGATTCCCGCAGGCAAGGCAACCCCGGCTCCCCCGGTAGGTCCGGCTCTCGGCCAGCACGGCGTCAACATCATGGCGTTCACCAAGGAATTCAACGAGCGCACCAAGAACGAAGCAGGCATGATCATCCCGGTCATCATCACCGTTTACGCTGACCGTTCGTTCAGCTTCGTTACCAAGACTCCCCCGGCTCCGGTTCTGATCAAGAAGGCATGCGGCATCGAGTCCGGTTCTGCTGTACCGAACAAGACCAAGGTCGCTCAGCTGTCCAAGGCTGACTGCCAGAAGATCGCGGAGACCAAGATGCCCGACCTGAATGCTGCATCCCTCGAGGCTGCTATGAGCATGATCGCAGGCACCGCTCGTTCGATGGGTATCACCGTCGAGGAGTAATCTTCGATTTTGAAAAGGACTCTCGAGCAAACGGAGAAGCCTCTGCACGAGACGCATGACGCGCCCCGGCGGCGTTTTTCCGGAGAGACCTTACTTGTTAGTTGAACGCATTTGCGGCTACCTGCCGCATACAGTGGGAGGGTTATTTAGTTCCCGCTTAACCACTTAAGGAGGATTTATTGTGCATAAAGGTAAAAAGTATGTAGACAGCGCAAAGACGATCGACCGCAGCAAGCAGTACGAGCCGGCTGACGCGCTTTCCGCCGTTGTTTCCACCGCCAAGGCTAAGTTCGATGAGACCATCGAGCTGCACGTAAAGCTTGGCGTTGACTCCCGTCACGCAGACCAGCAGGTTCGCGGCGCTATCGTTCTGCCGCACGGCACTGGCAAGAACGTTCGCGTAGCTGTTTTCGCGAAGGGCCCGAAGGCTGATGAGGCTCTGGCTGCCGGCGCAGACATCGTAGGCGCAGAGGACCTGATGGAGCGCATCCAGAAGGAGAACTTCTTCGAGTTCGACGTAGTTATCGCTACTCCGGACATGATGGGCGTTGTCGGCCGTCTGGGCCGCGTGCTTGGTCCTAAGGGCCTCATGCCGAACCCGAAGGCTGGTACCGTCTCCATGGACGTTACCAAGGCTGTCAAGGAGTCCAAGGCTGGTAAGATCGAGTACCGTCTCGACAAGACCAACATCATCCACTGCCCGATCGGCAAGGCATCCTTCGGCGCTGAGAAGCTGACTGACAACTTCAACGCACTGATGGGCGCTATCATCAAGGCTAAGCCGGCTGCTGCAAAGGGCCAGTACGTACGCTCCTGCGTCGTAGCTTCTACCATGGGCCCCGGCATCAAGGTAAGCACCGCTAAGATGATCGGCTAATTGATCACAAACAAAAAGACACCCGACAGGGTGTCTTTTTTGTTGAAATAAAGCAATAGAAAGTCCGGAGAACAGGGGAAATGAACCTGTTCTCCGGACTTTCAGCTTTTGGATTTCGGTTTCGCGATCAGCGCGAACAGACAGCCGAAGGTGATGGCGGCGGCGATGCCGCCGGCCGCGCCGGTCACGCCGCCGGTAAACACGCCGATGAGGCCGCTCTCCGCGACCGCCTTGGCCACGCCCTTGGCGAGCGAGTAGCCGAACCCGAGCAGGGGGACGGTCGCGCCGGCTCCGGCATAGTCGACAAGCGGCTGATAGACGCCGACGGCCTGCAGGAATACGCCGAGCACGACGAGCGACACCAGAATACGGGCGGGCGTCAGTTTGGTGCGGTCGATGAAGATCTGACAGATCGCACAGATTGCGCCGCCGACCCAGAATGCGTTCCAGTAATTCATGCGCCGCTCCTTTCCAGCACGACTGCGTGACAGATTCCGGCGATCGGCTGTGACTGCTGTACCGAGGTCGGGCTCATCATCGCGCCGGTCCCGGCGAATATCATGCGGCGTATCTTCCCCTCGTGCATATCGCGCAGAAGCGGTCCGCACAGTACAGCCGCTGAGCAGCCGCAGCCTGACCCGCCTGCATGAGCGTCCTGTGTATCACCGAACAGCAGGATGCCGCAGTCTGAATAGACCGGGGAAAGGTCAATGCCGTCTTCGCGCAGCAGCGTCAGCAGCAGATCTGCGCCGACCCTGCCGAGGTCGCCGGTCACGATGCAGTCAAAGTCGGTCGGCTGTGCGCCGAGCTCGCGCAGCAGGCAGGAAAGCGTGTCGCAGGCAGCGGGCGCCATCGCAGCCCCCATATTATTGGCGTCCTTGACGCCGAGCTCGATCATCTTTCCGAACAGCACGTGGGTCATGCGGACGGAGGAGCCGCCTTCAGCGCCGAGCACGGCCGCGCCGGCCGCTGTCGCGGTCCATTGCGCAGTAGGGGTGCGCTGACCGCCGTAGGCGAGGGGAAATCGGTACTGCCGCTCTGCCGAGCAGAAATGCGAGGAGGCAGAGACGGCAAGGCGTGCGGCTGCGCCTGCCTCGACGAGCACGCCGCCGAGCGCAAGTCCCTGCGCCATGGTCGAGCACGCGCCGTACTGACCGAGGTAGGGGACATCCGAGTGCATGGAGGCGAGAAATGAGCCGATGCACTGGTTGAGCAGGTCTCCGGCGAGGATCAGGTCGAGGTCGCAGTGCCGCAGACTGCCCTTGCGCAGCGCGAGGTCGATGGCGGTGCGCTGAAGCTCACTTTCCGCAAGCTCCCACGACTTCTGTCCCATGCGGTCGTTCCGCGTGACGAAGTCAAAACGGCTGCCGAGCGGGCCCTCGCCCTCCTTTTTGCCGACTGCGGCGGCGTGCGACAGCAGATACGGGCGGTTTTCGAGCGTGAGCGTGCGTTTTCCGGCGTGTGTGATCATCCGGCGCCGCCTCCCTTCAGCACGAGCAGCACAAGGCCGTAGAGGACGCTCGCGGTGATGCCGTAGACGAGAACCGGCCCGGCGATGACGAACAGCTTTGCGCCGAGACCGAGGATGAGTCCCTCGCTTTTGTACTCGATGGCAGGCGAGACGATGGCGTTCGCGAAGCCGGTGATGGGGACGATCGTGCCGGCGCCGGCGTGTTTTGCGAGCTTGTCGTACAGGTGCAGACAGGTCAGCAGCGCGCCGAGGAACACCATGGTGATGGCGGTCGCGGCGGCGGTGCCGTCGGTATCCAGACCGCGCGACAGCCAGAACATGCGCACGCCCTCGCCGACCGTGCAGATCGCGCCGCCGAACACAAACGCCAGCAGGCAGTCTCGTGCGAGCGGCGACGGCGGACTTTTCCGCGCCAGCAGCGCCGCATATTTTCGTTTATCCGGTTGCATAACGTTCCCTCCCAGAGGTTTTTGAATGTATTTTTTGCAGGGAAAGCTAAATTATGCAATATACATCGCAGACAGCTCGTTTAAGACAGTCGCGCGTCAGCGCGCGTTAAAACATTTGCGGAGCAAATAAAAAAACCGGGGACATGTGCCTCGGTTTTTTTACACTAAGAGGGAGAAAGTTTCCGTATGGGAACTTTCGGACGACTCGTGTTCTGCGAAGTCAGAACACATCTTGTCGGAAAAACGCAGTTTTTCGACAGGAAGAATTAAATGCTGAACACGCCGAAGATCTTGCTTGCGAGCTCGGAAGCAAGGATAGCGACCAGCAGGATCGGCGCGATCCAGCGGATCATGACGCGGTGCAGCTTTTCGCGGTGGAACGAGCCTGCGCCCGACTTGACCTCGTCTGCGACGACCCTGGTGCCGACGACATGGCCGATCAGCACGCAGGTCAGCACGGCAACGATAGGCATGAGCACCGAGTTCGAGATAAAGTCGAAGAAATCAAGGAACTGCATGCCGATGATCGTGACGCTTTCCCACGGGCCGTAGCCGAGGCAGGACAGCATGCCGACAACCAGACAGATCGCAATGATGATGAGCGTTGCCGGGATGCGCTTGAGCTTGAACTTGTCCATGATGACCGACGCGAGCGTCTCCATCAGCGCGATGGAGGAGGTCAGCGCCGCGAACAGGACGAGCAGGAAGAACACCGCGCCGATGACCGTGCCGAACTTCATCGAATCGAATACCATCGGCAGCGAGATGAACATCAGGCTCGGGCCGCTGTTGACCTGAGACGGGTCGCCGCCGTTGAACGCGATGACCGCCGGAATGATCATCAGACCGGCGAAGAACGCGAACAGCGTGTCAAAGATCTCGATCTGCGTGACCGAATGCTCGAGCAGGTTTTCCTTCGGCATATACGAGCCGTAGGTGATCGTGATGCCCATCGCGAGCGACATGGAGTAGAACATCTGGCCGCACGCGCCGAGCACGGTAGAGGCCGAGAACTGCGAGAAATCCGGCATCAGATAGTACTTGACGCCTGCCAGAGCGCCCGGGATGGTCAGCGAATAGAGCGCGATGACGACGATCAGAACGGCGAGCACCGGCATCATGAGGCGGCTTGCATTCTCGATGCCCTTCTGCACGCCGAAGATGACGACGAGACCGGTGATGAGTACAAAAAGCACGAACCACGGGGTCGGGCCGCTGAAGTTCAGAATGGTCGCCGGGAGCGAACCGGCGTCGAAGCCGATGAAGCGGCTGAAAAAGCCGCCGTTGTCCGCTGCCTCGAGCGCGCCGCCCGAAATGAACGTCCACAGGTACTTCATGACCCAGCCGCCGATGACGCAGTAATACGGGGTGATGATGAGCGGGACAAAGGCTGCGATCCAGCCGAGAAAGTTAAAGCGCTTGTCGAGCGCGCCGTAGGCGCCGATGCACGACAGCTTGGTCTTGCGGCCGATTGCGAACTCGGTGATCATCAGCGAAAAGCCGAAGGTCACGACCAAAATCAGATACACGAGCAGAAAGATACCGCCGCCGTAACGCGCCGCCAGATACGGGAAGCGCCAGAGATTGCCCAGACCGACAGCCGATCCCGACGCCGCCAGAACAAAGCCGACGCGGCTGGAGAAACTGCTTCTCTCTTGTTTTTCCATAGTTTGTTATCCTCTCCTGATATACTTCTCTATTTTTGGCCGGATTTCCGGCCTGTGCACGGCAGGGGATGCTCCCGCCGCGGAAATCGCACCGGCTGCGCGGTGCAACAGAAAAGCGGCGCATGTCCGAATCTCGTGCGTCGCCGTAAAAATTATTTTTATTATATCACATTATTCCGCAAAAACCAACACCTGAAATAAAAAAGACAGGAAAAATCCGAAAACCCATAGAAAAATAAAGCGCGCGTTGCGGACAGGGATGCTTTGTGCTATAATCACAGCATTGAAAACGATTTGTCTGTTATAAGGAGTGTGCATGGATATGAAAACTTACCGTTTCGGCGTTCTCGGAGCAGGCAGCATGGGCAAGACCATCGCCGCCGGTGCGGTACGGGCCGGTCTGTTCCGTCCGGACGAGGTGCTGCTGTTCAACCGCAGCGAGGAAAAGCGTGCGGCGAACAGGGCGGAGGGCTACGCCGTGACCGGCGACTTCACCGAGGTCTACACCGCGTGCGATACTGTGCTGCTGTCGGTCAAGCCGCAGAACTTTGCCGAGGTGCTGCCGCAGCTCGCCGCATGCAAGTGCGACAAGCCGCTCGTGCTGTCGATCGCCGCAGGCATTTCGTTTGCGAAGATCGAGGCGGCGCTCGGCGCAGATACCCCGATCATCCGCGCGATGCCGAATACGCCGCTTATGCTCGGCGTGGGCGCGACGCAGCTGGTCAGGAACGCCGCCGCGAGCGAAAAGCAGCTCGCTGCCGTGCGCAGCCTGTTCGACGAGATGGGCGTGACGACGGTATTTGATAAGGAAGACATGATAAACGAGGCGATCCCGTATGCAGGATCCGCACCGGCCTATATCTACGCCTATGCAGACGCGATGGTGCAGAGCGCGAAAAAGCACGGCATCGACGAGCAGGACGCGCTCCAGATGTTCTGCCAGACCATGATCGGCGCGGCGAAGATGCTCATGCATGGCGAAAAGACCCCGGCGGAGCTGATCCGCGCAGTCTGCTCGCCCGGCGGCCCGACGCTCGCCGGTATGCAGGTGCTCGAGGAGCGCGACCTGTACGGTATGGTCGCGGAGGCCTGCGATAAGTGCACCGCGCGCGCCTACGAGCTCGGCAAATAAAAATTTTCGATTTTTCGAAAAAACAGGTTGACAAATGCCTTTTTATCGGTTATACTAAATGAGCTTGGTCAAAGACAGCTGGCAGCCGCAAGGTTTTAAATGGCGTTTTCGCCGCCCGCCGAGGTCAACATGGAAATGTATATTGCATCGTTACGATATTTTCTGTGTACCCTCCTGTGTCTTTGCGCCGGGAGGGTACTTTTATTTCATAGGAGGTGAAAATGATGCCGAATGCAAAGGTTCTGGAAGAGAAGAAGGCCGTAGTTGCGTCCCTGGTTGAGAAGATCAAGAATTCTCCCGCTGGCGTACTGGTCGATTACAAGGGCATCAACGTTGAGGATGATACCAAGCTCCGCAAGCAGCTTCGTGAAGCTGGCGTTGAGTATGCTGTCATCAAGAATACCCTGATCCGCTTTGCAGCGAAGGAGCTGGGCTTTGACTGGGACGAAAACCTGCACGGTACTACCGCGCTGGCTATCTCCACCACTGACGACGTTGTCGCACCCGCTAAGATCCTCGCTGATTTTGCGAAGACCCATGAGAACTTCAACCTCAAGGCTGGTTACCTGGAAGGTAAGGTAATCGGTGAGGACGAGGTCAAGAAGCTTGCAGCTATGCCGAGCAAGGAAGTCCTTATCGCTCAGGTTCTGTACAGCTTCAACTTCCCCATTATGCAGCTTGCTATTGCTTGCGATGCTATCGTTAAGAAGGCAGAGGGTAATGAGGAGATGAAGGTTGCCGAGCTGGTAGCCCCGAAGGAAGCTGCTGCTGAAGAAGCTGCGGAGTAATTCCTGTCCCCAAAGCTGTCAAACAGGACAGCAAAACACATTAAATTTTAAAAATAACTTAAATGGAGGTTTATCCCATGACTGTTGCTGAGATTATGGAAGCTGTAAAAGAGCTCAAGGTTATGGAGCTCTCTGAGCTGGTAAAGGCTCTCGAGGAAGAATTCGGCGTATCCGCTACGCCCGTTGCTGTTGCTGGTGGCGCTGCTGCTGGTGACGGTGCTGCTGCTGCTGAGGCTAAGACCGACTTCGACGTCGTTCTGGTTGACGCTGGCTCCTCTAAGATCGGTGTTATCAAGGTTGTCCGCGAGATCACCGGCCTGGGCCTGAAGGAAGCTAAGGAGAAGGTTGACACCGCTCCGCAGACCATCAAGGAGGCTGCTCCGGAGGCTGAGGCTAACGAGATCAAGGAGAAGCTCGAGGCTGCAGGCGCTAAGGTTGAGCTCAAGTAATTTGAGTTTTATCGCTTGAATTTTAAAAGATGCAGAGTGGAAACGCTCTGCATCTTTTTTATTATCCTGTCGCGAAACCGACAGGAAAAGACCATCGTTTACCGGCGCGAAACCGGGACGATGGTCTTTTTGCGTTTTTATTCCTTTTTGGGGCGCGGGGTAACGCTGCATATACGCTTCCAGAGGGGCGTGATGCGACAGATGATATAGACGATGAGCGCGCCGGCGAGGTTGAGGATGAGGTCGTCGATGTCGCACGAGCCGGTGCCCGTGTAGACCTGCGCGACCTCGACCGCCGTGATGGCGAGCGTCAGCGTCGCGGTGAAGAAGAAGATGCTGCGCTGCCAGCGGAATACGGCGGGCAGGAACACGCCCATCGGCGCGAACGCGATGAGGTTTCCGGCGAGGTTGAGAATGACCAGCCGCAGCGAGATATTCCCGTAGCCGTAGGCCAGCAGGTAGTTCTTGATGGTGCGCAGCGGTTCAAGGTTGATCGCCTCGAGCGTTGCGTGCGTCGTAAAGCCGCGGCCGAAGGCGTTGTCGAAGAACAGCACATTTGCGAGCACCCACATATAATAATAGAGCAGCAGCTGCATATACAGCCGTCTGCGGCGCTGCCGCTGTGCCTCCGGGATGCCGCAGAACAGCGCAATGCGCAGCAGGACCGCAAACGCCGCCGCGAACGCGAACTTCTTTTCCGGACCGACAACGAGGTTCGGCGCAAGCTCGTAGAACAGGTTGAAGCACAGCAGCGCCGCCGTGAGCAGCGTCGCTGCGCCGCGAAGTAAGGTTTTCAAAAGGACAGTCTCTCCTTTTGCTGTCAGAGATTTTCTGCCTCGCGCAGCCACAGCGCGGAGACTGCGTCAGACGGCATTCTCCAGTCGCCGCGCGGCGAGAGCGTGACCGTGCCGACCTTGGGGCCGTCGGGCAGGCAGGAGCGCTTGAACTGCTGCGTGAAGAAGCGGCGCACGAAGGTCGTCAGCCATTTTTTGATGGTCGCGTCATCGTACACGCCCGCAAAGGTTTTCCTTGCGGCGCGGTAGATCTTGCGCGGCGGATAGCCGAAGCGCAGCATATAGTACAGGAAGAAGTCGTGCAGCTCGTAGGGGCCGACCAGATCCTCGGTCTTCTGGCTGATCTCGCCGTCCTTGGGGGGCAGCAGCTCGGGCGAGACCGGCGTGTCGAGTACGTCGCGCAGCACATCGGACAGCTCGCCCTGCACGCGGTCAGCCTCGTATGCGACGAGATAGCGCACGAGCGTCTTGGGAATCGAACCGTTAACGCCGTACATACTCATGTGGTCGCCGTTGTAGGTCGCCCAGCCGAGCGCCAGCTCGGACAGGTCGCCCGTGCCGACGACCATGCCGCCGGTCTTGTTGGCGAGGTTCATCAGCACCAGCGTGCGCATGCGCGCCTGACCGTTCTCGAAGGTAACGGAAAGATCGTCCTTAGACTGACCGATGTCCATGAAATGCTGATCGACCGCCGCCTTGATGTCCACGGTTTCCAGCGTCACGCCGTAGGCCTCAGCGAGCTTTTCCGCGTTGCCCTTGGTGCGGGCGGTCGTGCCAAAGCACGGCATCGTGACCGCGAGGATGCCCTTGCGGTCGAGCGAGAGCATATCAAATGCGTGGACGAGGACGATGAGGGCGAGGGTGGAGTCCAGACCGCCCGACAGGCCGACGACCGCCGTTTTTGCGTGCGTGTGGCGCAGACGGGTCGCCAGACCGGTCGCCTGAAGCGTCAGGATCTCCTCGCAGCGCTCGTCGCGCAGCGCCTTGTTTGCCGGAACGAACGGGGTACGCGGGAACGTGCGGTCAGCAAGGTCGTTCTCTGCCGGCGCGAGCGAGAACGAGAATACACCGCCCTCGACCGCTTCAAAGGTATTCATGCGCTGACGCTCATGCGCGAGGCGCTGAAGGTCAATATCCGCATAAATGATGCCCTGCGAGAACATTTTGCTCTCGGCCAGCAGTGCGCCGTTCTCGGCAATGAGGTCGTGACCGGCGAAGACAAGGTCCTGCGTGGACTCGCCGAAGCCGGCGTCCGCATACAGGTAGGCGCACAGCAGGCGGCCGGACTGCTGACGCACGAGGTCGCGGCGGTAGCCCGCCTTGCCGATGATCTCATCCGACGCGGACAGGTTGACGATGATGTGCGCGCCCATCTGCGCCAGCGCAGTGGACGGCGGATTCAGCACCCAGAGATCCTCGCAGATCTCTACGCCGAAGGTGAACAGCGGCTGCTCATCGCACTGAAAAATGGTATCGGTGACGAGCGGAACCCAGCACGGCTCGCCGTCCGCGGCCTTGATCAGCACATTTTCCATACCGCTGAGCGTGTCGGCAGAGACAAAATGGCGCTGCTCGTAGAACTCCGAGTAGTTCGGAATGTACGTTTTCGGGACGAACGCCAGTACATCGCCTGCGTTCACGACAGCCGCGACGTTGTACAGCTTGCCCTTGACGCGCAGCGGCAGACCGACGACGATGACGGCGGCAATCTCTTCGCTTTCGCGGCGGACGGTTTCGAGCGCCTTCAGCGCGCCCTCGAGCAACGTTTCCTGCAAAAACAGGTCGCCGCAGGTGTAGCCGGTCAGGCACAGCTCGGGGAAGGTGATGAGCTTCGCGCCCCTGGCGGCAGCCTGCTTCGCCTGATTTACGATCTCTGCAGCGTTATATTCGCAGTCCGCAACGTGAAGATCGGGCGTCGCGGCGGCGATTTTGATAAATCCATCTCGCATATTCGGATTTCCTCCAGATGTTCAGATAGTACCAGTATACCCTTTTTTGCTCTGTGATGCAAGAGACTGTCGCGAAACTAACGCGCTGCTAGCGCAAAGATGGATATTACCGACAAAAAAATCCTCCATCTTTCGATGGAGGATAAAGCGTTTTTCGACAGTTACAGCGTGGGCAGATCCTTGCGCCATGCACCGGTCTTGTAGAAGAACACGGACAGACCCGAGCCGAGGAACCAGCCGATCGGCCAGCTCATCCAGATGCCGTGCTCGTTGCCGATGACGTAGAACAGGGCGATGGACAGGACAACGCGCAGGATAAGGTCGGAGAACGTCGTTATCATGAACGGACGCATCGCGCCTGCGCCGCGCAGCACGCTGTCGCAGACGAATTTGATGCAGACGACGACGTAGAACGGCACGACGGTGAACAGATAGCCGCGGGCGACATCAACAACCCCCGATGCACTGCCGGCAGGCAGGAACAGGCTGATGATACGGTTTGCGAGCGGCAGATAGATCATCATGAACACGATGCCGAGACCGACCGAGAACGTTCCGCCGGCCTTGAGGCCGGGGCCGACACGGTCGAGCTTGCGCGCGCCGATGTTCTGTGCGACGTAGCTCGACAGACCGGACGCAAACGACATGCAGCAGGTCAGCGCAAACATATTGATGCGGTTTGCGACCGAGAAACCGGCGATGACGGTCGGGCCGCACAGGTTGACGTAATACTGAATGATGAGATTGCCGACCGAGACGAAGCTCTGCTGCGCGATGGAGGGGATGGCGTAGTTGGTCAGACGGCGCAGCATTTCGGGTGCGAACAGGATGAAATGATGGCCGGTGTCAAAGGTGCGCACGCGGCGCATGAGCAGGAAGAAGGCGAACACGCCCGATGCGCCCTGCGCGATAAAGGTCGCCCATGCAACGCCTGCAACGCCCCAGTGCAGCATGGCAACGAATACGACGTCGAGGATGACGTTGCCGACCGAGGACAGGATGAGCAGGAACAGCGGCGTCCGGCTGTCGCCCATGGCGTTGAAAATGCCGGTGCACACGTTGTAGATGAACAGGAACAGCAGACCGAACACATAGACGCGAAGATAGAGCGAGGCGTCCGCGAAAATATCCGCCGAGGTATTGAGCGCACTCATCAGACCGTTGGTGCAGACCGCGCCGAACAGCGTCAGCAGCAGCGAGACGACGGTCGTGGTGATCAGGGCGGTCGAGATCGCGGTCTTCATGCGCAGGTAGCGCTTCGCGCCGAACAGCTGCGAGACGAGGACGGAGGTGCCGATGTTGATGCCTGTCGCAACAGCAACGAACAGCTGCGTGATCGGATAACTTGCGCCGACGGCGGCGAGCGCAAGCTCACCGGCCTGTGCCGACTCCGCAAAACGGCCGACGATCATGGAGTCCGCCATCTGGTACAGCTGCTGGAATGCAACGCTCAGCAGGAGCGGCATGGAGAACCAGAACAGCTTTTTCGATGGACTGCCTTCGGTCAAATCAGTGATCAAAATGGGATGCCTTCTTTCGCTTTTTCAGACAACAGGCTCCCTCCTGTGACAGGAGAGAGCCGTTTGGGTTTGTTGTGCAGCCAAAAGCCGCAGACTTTTTTAGTTCGCCGCCTTTTTGTGCTTGGCGGAGATGACGAAGATGGTGAGCGCGAGCAGGACCAGACCGACAATGAGAGCGATCACGCCGCTGCCGGTGACGCCGCCGACAAGGAAGCCGACGAAGCTCATCGCCGCAACGAGCAGCGCATAGGGAAGCTGCGTGGAAACGTGGTCGATGTGGTGGCACTGTGCGCCTGCGGACGCCAGGATCGTGGTATCCGAGATCGGAGAGATGTGGTCGCCGCAGACCGCGCCGGACAGGCAGGCCGCAACGGTCATGACGAGCATGGTGGTCGCGCTGTCGCCGAATACCGCGACGGCGATCGGGATAAGGATGCCGAACGTGCCCCAGCTCGTGCCGGTCGCGAACGCGAGACCGAGCGCGATGAGGAAGAAGATCGCCGGCATCAGCATGGAGATAACCGAGTCCGCGCTGACGATAGAGGAAACGAAACCGCCGATGTTGAGGTAGTCAGCCGAGCATACGCCGGACAGCGTCCACGCGAGCGTCAGGATCAGGATGGCCGGCACCATGGACTTAAAGCCCTCGGTGAATGCCTCGCAGAACTGGCCGAAGGACAGGACCTTGCGCGGAATGTACAGCAGGAAGGTGAATATGAGCGTGAAGAACGAGCCGAGGACCAGAGCGGTCGAGGACGAGCAGTCCGCGAAAGCGTCGATGATGTTCGCGCCCTCGAGAATGCCGCCGGTGTACAGCATCGCGCCGATGCACAGCACGATCAGCACCGCGATCGGGAGGATAAGGTCGTAGACCTTGCCTGCGCCGCCGACAACGTAGTTCTCCTCGAGCTGAGACAGGTCGTCGTCCTTGTGCTCGCGCTCATACTTGCCCATAGCGGAAAAATCGAAGTCCGCCGCCATCAGCCAGATGAGGAACAGCAGCGTCAGAATGGCGTACAGGTTCATCGGGATGGTCTTCATGAACAGCGAGAAGCCGTCCATCGTGCTCGACTCAGGCAGGGAGGAGCCGACCGCCGCCGCCCACGAGGAGATCGGGGCGATGATGCAGACCGGAGCCGCCGTTGCGTCGATGATGTAGGCGAGCTTTGCGCGCGTGATGCTGTATTTGTCGGTGACAGGACGCATGACCGTGCCAACGGTCAGACAGTTGAAATAGTCGTCGACAAAGATGAAGATGCCGAGAAAGGACGTTGCGAAGGAGGCGCCGCGGCGAGACTTGATAGTCTTGACCGCCCATTCGCCGTAGGCGCGCGACGCGCCCGATTTTGTGACGAGCGACACCAGAATGCCGAGCAGCACCAGGAAGATGCAGATGTTGATGTTGTCGCCGAGTTTGCCGCCCATGATCTCGAAGGTCGTTTCGACCGCATGGAGCGGATTGAAGCCGGTATACAGCAGTGCGCCTGCCAGAATACCGATCAGCAGTGAGGAGTAGACCTCTTTGGTGATGAGCGCCAGCGCGATCGCGATGATCGGAGGCAGAAGCGTCCATACAGTTGCCGTGATATCCATATTTATTTTCCCCCAGTTATGCAGGATTGGATTTTTGAGCCTGCAATTATATACTATTTTATCTGGTATTCGCTGGCTTGACAAGACCCCGATGCAGTTTTTCTTGATAAAATGATAAATTTGTGCAAAAGGGCAAGAAAGGCCGTGTCAAAACGAAAAAAAGACCGCATTTTTGCGGTCTTTTTACAGGGCGCAGATGGGCTTTATGCGAGCGCGGGAGCGGTCTCCTCGACCTGCTCGTAAACGATGCTGATGATGGAGAGCACGACGGTTGCAGTCGCGCGGCAGATATGCACCAGATCGTCGTCAATGCCGTGATGGCGGCCCGCAGCGCGGTAAGCGTCGTGCATATCGGTGATGCGGTTCAGCAGAGCATCCACGCTCGTCGGCGGGATGATCGGGCTGACCCACTGCTCGAACTTCGCCTCGGTCATGCGGCGGCGGATCACGAACGCGACACGCTTTTCGTAGACATAGTGCGCGAACAGGTTGTGCGTGTAGATGTCATCGTTGTGCGGATAGGTAAAGAAATCGGTCATGTAGTGGCAGATCTCGCCGAGATCGACCGACAGCTCGCGGCCGTTCGTGGGAGCGATCGTGTACTTTTCCGCAAAAGCGCGGATTTTATCCATTACTTCGTCCATCATGATCGACGGATTGTGGCGCTTGGTAAGGTAGGTGCCGGTGAGGTCGGGCTTCAAATTACCGTAGACGAAGCCGCTCGGGTCAAAGGTTACGCCGCAAGTCTGCTCGACATAATCCATAAGCAGATTTGCGACACGAATATGAGATACGGAATCCATCAACAATCCTCCAGACGGAACGGTTCCTAAGGCGAATGCCTTAACAAATTCTTAACGCGCAGTGCGTGTACAGACTTGAACTTTACAACAGGAACAGTATAGCATAAAAAAGCTATCCTGTCCCGATTTTTCTGAAATTGTAACACAAAAAACACAAAAGATTCACAATTTACACGAATCACACAAACGAAAACGTTTTCGTTTGGTTATCTTGCACGGAAGGATTCGCTGCGGAACTTGACCTTGCCCTCGAGCGCCTGCCGCAGGCGCTGACACATCGCGTCGCGGTCGCGGTTGAGCGTGCCGGCGAGGTTGACGTAGTTGGAGGCGTGGTTTGCGCGGAAAATGCTGCCCTCGGAGTCGATATGCTCGAGAAGGATGAGCGTTTCGTGCGCGATCTCGATCGGGTTCATCAGATAGAAGCGGCCTTCCTGCCAGTCGCGCATGAGCGGCGTCGGCAGCTCGAACAGCAGCGTCAGCAGGCCGATGTACTCCGGCTTCATGCGGGAGAGCGCCTCGGCGGTCTTGACGGCGTGCTCCTCGGAGAGCTCGAGCGAGCCGAGACCGGCGATGCAGGTGACAGACAGCTTCATGCCGGCCTCCTTGACCATCAGACCGGCGTGGACGATCTCGTCGGCGGTCTCGCCCTTGTTGACGCGGCGCAGCACCTCATCCGAGCCGGATTCCAGACCCAGATAGATCATCTCGAGGCCGAGCTCGTGCAGCAGGTTAAGATCCTCCTGCTTTTTGCACAGGATGGACGCCGGGGAGCCGTAGCTCGTGACGCGCTCGCACTCGGGGAACAGCTTTTTGATATAGCGCAGGATCTCCGCCATATGCTCGGGGCGGCACATCAGCGCGTCGCCGTCGGCAAGGAAAATGCGGTCGACGCGGCGGTACATGCGGCGCGCCTCGTCGAAATCCGCCTTGACGTCCTCGAGCTTGCGCACGCGGAAACGCTTTTCCTTGTACATATCGCAGAACGTGCATTTATTGTGGCTGCATCCGATCGTGACCTGAACGATCAGGCTGTACGCCTCGGAAGGCGGACGGAATACGCGGCCCTCATATTCAAACATAGTGTTTCCTCCTGAAATAAAACGGGCAGAGCGTACTCTGCCCGTCTGCGTTTATGTCTCAGTCCTCGAGACCGGCGGTTTCCGGCTCGTCGTCATCTTCGTCCGTTTCCTCGTCGCCGTCCACGATTTCGATTTCGATGTCCGGCTTGCCGTCAGATTCCTCCTCCGGCGGCTCTGCCGGTGTTTCGGCGGCTGCGGCGTCGTTCTTCGCCGCGGCATAGGTCTCAGGCGCCGGGCATTCCTCCGCGCAGGCGCAGGAAACACAGTCGGACTCGCTGCGCATCATTTCCTCCAGCTCGTCCATGGCCTTGAGCTCGGCCTCATGATAAACCTCTTCTTCACGCTTCTTCTGAAGCAAAACCAGAGCAGCCGTTGCACCAGCGGCACAGGCCAGACTGGTCAGCAGCAGACCCGCTTTCAGCTTGGTAGAATTTTTCACGGTATCCACTTCCTCTCAAAGGTGATGCGGCGCGGCGTCGCGCAGCGCGCGAAAAACGTTCACAGCCGCCCTGTTATTATATCCGAATGGTATATATATTTAATTTACCATATCGTGCGGTGAAAGTCAATCACTCGAAAAGAGGAACGCGAGGAAAGTTCTGTCACAAAAGCGCCGAAAAGCAAAAGGGACGGCCGAAGCCGTCCCCGAAAAACGTGTTTACTTTGCCTTTACTGCGCCGTCCTTGATGAGGTCCCAGTTCTTTTTGAGGTAATCATAGCCGGAGTAGATGGTGACGAGCGTTACCACCCAGCCGACGATGGTCAGGATGAGGTCGGCGCCATCCGTGCGAATAGCAAAAATCGTGCTGAAGGAGGTGTTAGGCTGGCTTGCCAGCGCGCCGAAAATGATATAGTGCAGGTAAATGACGATGATGCCGCCGATCTGCACGCAGGTCTTGACCTTGCCGGTCCAGGTCGCCGCCATGACAACGCCCTTGTTGGCCGCGACGACGCGCAGCGAGGTGATGATCAGCTCGCGCGCGAGAATGACGCATACCATCCAGCCGGCCATGGCCTTCTGCTCCACGAACAGGATGAGCGCGGATGCGACGAGCAGCTTATCCGCAAGCGGATCGACGAACTTGCCGAAATCCGTCACCTGATTGTACTTTCGGGCGACGTAGCCGTCCAGAAAGTCGGTAAACGACGCGACGCAGAACAGCACGAGCGCGATGACCGTGCTGGTCGGGAACACGACGTGATACCGGAGCTCGTCGATGATCCGCATGGGCTGCGCCGCAAAATAGATGAAAAACGGGATCATCGCGATACGGGTGAGCGTGATTTTGTTAGCGGTAGTCATATGTTATGCCTCCTTCTGGCGGACGCCGAGCAGGTCGGGGCCAAGGCTCTCGGTGATGAGAACGGAAACGAATTCACCTTCGCCGGGCTCGGTGTCCATCGCGTCGAAGTAAACGTGGCCGTCTACCTCGACCGAGTCCGCGTAGGTGCGGCCGTACCACAGCTGCTGCTCATCGTCGAAGCCCTCGACGAGCACCTGCATGACCTCGCCGTGACGCGAGGTGTTATAGTCGTCGAGTACGCCGGACTGAAGCTCCTCGACGATGAGACGGCGGTTCTGCTTGGTCTCGGCGTCGATCTGGTCGGGCATTTCAGCGGCCTCCGTGCCCTCCTCGGGCGAATACTCGAATACGCCGACGCGCTCGATGGCGGCATTCTGGAGGAACTCGCACAGCTCAGCGAATTCATCATCGGTCTCGCCGGGCAGGCCGACGATCAGGCTCGTGCGCAGCACGAGACCCGGGATGCGGCGGCGCATATCCTCGATGAGCGCGGTAAACTCCGCGCCGTCGCCCGGACGGTGCATCGCGCGCAGGATGCGCTTAGAAACGTGCTGGAGCGGAATATCGAGGTATTTTACGATCTTCGGCTCCTCAGCGATGACGTCGATGAGCTCGTCGGTGATCTGGTCGGGGTAGAGGTAGTGCAGGCGGATCCATGTGAAATCCATTTTGCACAGCTCGCGCAGCAGCTCGGGCAGCAGGCGCTTGTGCTCCGGCAGATCCATGCCGTACTTGGTGATGTCCTGCGCGATGACGATGAGCTCCTTGACGCCTGCATCGCTCAGCGCACGCGCCTCCTTGAGCAGAGACGCCATCTCGCGGCTGCGGTAGCGTCCGCGCAGCTTGGGGATGATGCAGTAGGCGCAGGTGTTCGAGCAGCCCTCCGCGATCTTGAAGTACGCGGTGTAGGAGGGGGTCAGACGGCTGCGGCCGCCGTCGAGCGCGGCGGCGGTCATGTCCGCCATGTAGGCGGCCTGTTCGCCGCGAAGCGCCGCAGTCGCGGCGTCCACGATGTTGTCATAGCTGCCGGTGCCGCAGAATACGTCAATCTCAGGCAGCTCCCTGCGCATTTCGTCCGCGTAGCGCTGCACGAGACAGCCGGTGACGACCAGACCCTTCATGCGGCCGGTCTGCTTGTACTGCGCGGTCTCGAGGATGGTCTCGATGGCTTCGGTCTTTGCCGCTTCGATGAAGCCGCAGGTGTTGACCACGCCGACGTCCGCCTCGCTCATATCCTCCGTGATCTCCCAGCCCGCGTCGCGCATAAGGGAGAGCATATGCTCGCTGTCCACCAGATTTTTGGCGCAGCCGAGCGAAATAAGTCCTAATTTCGGCATGAAATACTCCTTTTTATGATAAATCGACAGATATTTATATTATGATTATGCTTAATATAGTATACACCATAACAGACGGTTTGTCATGTAAAGATTTACGGTGCAGAACCGGGAAAAACAGTGCAGAAAAGCAAAAATTTTAAAAAGACAGCCTGTCGGTAACATTTATTTTTACAGCAGACGCAAAGAAAACCGGGACATGCGCCTCGGTTTTCCTGCATTCTTGAATATCAGCCCAGATTTTCCTTGCGGATGCGGCCGTCGCGCAGCAGCTCGGTGAGCGTTTGACGGTCGCCGGCGCGGATGACGCGGCGGTATTCGTCAAGGTGTCTTATGATCTCGTCGATCTCGCACGCGAGCGGCTCGGCATTGCAGAGGAACAGCTCGCTCCACATGGTTTCGTTCAGCTTCGCGACGCGCGTGAGGTCCTTGTAGCTGCCGGCGGAGTAGCCGTTGTGCTTGTCGGCCTCGGGGCTCTTGATGTAGGCCGAGGAAACGACGTGCGCGAGCTGCGAGGTGAAGGCGATCATGTGGTCATGCTGCTCGGCCGTGCAGCGCACGGTCTGGCCGAAGCCGAGCGACATGAAATACGCCTCGAGCTGAGACAGGATGCGCTCGCTGCTGCTCCTTGTCGGCACAAAGATCATGCTCGCGCCGTCGAACAGCGTGGGAAGGGCGTAGTCGAGGCCGGAGAACTCGCGGCCGGCCATCGGATGTCCGCCGACGTAGTGCACGCCTGCGTCGAGCGCGGCCTGCTCGAGATGATCGACCATGAACTGCTTGACACCGACCATATCGACGATCACGCAGCCCTTTTTCATTTTCGGCATATTTTCAAGCAGCCAGTCCACGGTTGCCTGCGGATAAAGGCCGATAATGACAAGATCGACCTCGCGGAACAGTGCGTCGGTCGCGATGGCGTCGATCGAGCCGTCAGCGAGAGCCTGTTCTGCGGTCGCGCGGGTGCGGTTCCAGCCGAGAACGCGGCTGAGCGTGCGCGCCTTGATGGTTTTCGCCATCGAGCCGCCCATCAGACCGAGTCCGGCAACGAGTACGGTATCAAACATGAGTGGGTGCCCCCTGTTGCTAATTTTATTCAGATAAAGTGTATAACGGCGAGGCGGCTTTGTCAAGGCGGATTATTCCGCCGTCAGGCGCTTGAACATGCGGTAGTGCAGGCCGTTCGCATCGCGGTGCTCGCCGCGCTGCTCGAAGGCGAATTTGCGATAAAAGCCCTGCGCGCGCAGATTTTTTTCGGCCACATGGGCGCACAGCCAAGTCTTTCCGAGCGAGCGGTATACGCTGATGGCCTGACCGAGGATCTGTGCGCTCAGACCGCAGCCGCGGTATTCGCCGCTGATGCAGAAGCCGCCGAGCAGACCGACGTCCGGCTCCTCGTCGTACCAGGTCTTGAGGTAGACGAGCGCGGCGGGCGTTCCGTCCTCGAGCAGACCGAACGTGCACGAGCGCGGCGAGACCTGCTGCGCGCGCTCCACATCGCGGAGGAGCGCGGCCGGGTCAAGTCCCTCGTCCGTGCCGTAGGCATTGCGGTGCAGCTCGCGCATGAATTCCACGATCTTATCCACATCCTGTGGATTGTTCGGGTCGGCGCGGCGGAACCAGATCTGCGGCGAGACCGGGATGCCTTTGGCGTTCTTCCAGCCGATGCAGGCGAAGGTCGAAAGCTCCTGCGGCAGATGAGAGGCGTCGTTTTCATATACAACGTCGATACTGCCGTCGTCGGCAAAATCGAGCCGCGCCACGCAGGTGTTGTCGCCCCAGCCGATCTCGTTCATCTTTTCGGGCGGAAAGCCGTGCGCGATGGTCAGCGCGCCGCGGATGGCGGAGCCGTGCGTGACGACGGCGATGGCTTTGCCGTCGTTTTCCTGTGCAAGGCGGCGCACCTCGTTCAGCATGCGTGCGCCTGCCTGCATGACGGTCTCGCCGTGCGGCGGCGCAGCCTCCCACGGACGGGCGCACCATTTCGCGTACTGGTCAGGCCAGCCGTGCGGCAGCTCGGCCCACGGGAGATCCTCCCAGTCGCCCATGTCGATCTCGTGCAGATCATTCCGCAGCTCGACCGTCAGACCGTGCGGCGCTGCGACCGCCTGTGCGGTCGTGCGTGCGCGGAACAGGGGGGAGGCGTAGACCGCCGCGAGCGGCACGTTTTCGAACCGCTTCGCCAGACAGGGGAGCTGCTGATATGCGCGCGGCGTGAGCAGGCTGTCATACAGTCCGTGGCAGCGGCGGTAGATGTTGCCCTCGGCCTCGGCGTGACGGATGATGTAGACCGTCGCCGCCATCAGCCGACCTCGACCGCGCCGGACAGCTCGGAAACGCTCTTGACGCCGTGTGCGTCCATCCATTCCTCAAGCTCGCGCAGCGCCTTGACGGGAGCGGTGGGGTCGTTGAACATCACGGTGCCCATGGCGACCGCGTCCGCGCCCGCGAGCAGCATTTCCACGATGTCGCGGCCGGTGCGGATGCCGCCCATGCCGAGGATGGGCACGGAGACCGCGCGGCGGACCTGATAGACCATGCGGACCGCGACCGGGAACACCGCCGGGCCGGACAGGCCGCCCATGACGTTGGACAGGATCGGCTTGCGCTTTTCGATGTCGATGCGCATGCCGAGCAGGGTGTTGATGAGCGAGAGCGCGTCCGCGCCGGCAGACTCGGCCGCACGGGCGATCTCGGCAATGTCGGTGACGTTCGGGGACAGCTTGACGATGAGCGGCTTTTTCGCCTTTGCCTTTGCCGCCGAAACGACCTCCTCGACCATTTTCGGCTGCGTGCCGAAGGCCATGCCGCCGCATTTTACGTTCGGGCAGGAGATGTTCATCTCGATGAGGTCGACGTCCGCGTCCGAGATCTTTTCGACCATGCCTTCGTATTCCTCGACCGTGTTGCCCGAGACGTTGGCGATGATCTTCGTGTCGTACTGACGCAGGAAGGGGATCTGCTCCTTGATGAAGCGGTCGATGCCCGGGTTCTGCAGGCCGACGCAGTTGAGGATGCCCTGCGGGGTTTCCGCGATGCGCGGCGCAGGATTGCCGAGGCGCTCGGTCGGGGTCAGACCCTTGACGCCGATGCCGCCGAGCTGGGACAGGTCGAAGAACTCGCCGTATTCATGACCGAAGCCAAACGTGCCGGATGCGGTCGTGATGGGGTTTTTCAGCTCCACGCCGCAGAAATTTACTCTTAAATCAGCCATTACCACTCGACCTCCTCAGCATTGAATACCGGACCGTCCTTGCAGACGTGACCGTAACGGGTTTCGCCGTCCTTCGCCTTGAGCGCGCACGCGCAGACGAGGCACGCGCCGATGCCGCAGCCCATGCGCTCCTCCATCGAAACCTGGCAGGGAACGCCGGCCTGCTTCGCGATGGCGGCGATGGCCTTCAGCATGGGCTTCGGGCCGCAGGCCGCGACGCCGGAAGCAGAGGCGATCTGCTCCTTCAGCACATCGGTGACAAAGCCGTGGCGGGCATAGGAGCCGTCGTCGGTCGTGACGAAGGTCTCGCATTCGTCGCGGAAGTCTCCCTCAAGGATAACGGCGCCCTTATTGCGGAAGCCGAGGATGGCCGCAGGCTTTGCGCCCTGCTTTACCGCCTCGCGCACGCAGCCGAGCATGGGGGGCACGCCGATGCCGCCGCCGATGAACATCGGAGCGCTGCCGAGTGCGCCGACGTCAAAGCCGTGGCCGAGCGGGCCGAGCACATCGAGCTCGTCGCCGGTCCTGCGCTCGCTGAGCCACTTCGTGCCCTCGCCCTTCACCTGAAAGACGATGCGCAGCTCGGGCGCCTTCCATGCACAGATCGAGATCGGGCGGCGCAGCAGATGACCCTCGCCGCAGGCAATGTGAACGAACTGGCCGCACTGCGCCAGCTCCGTGATCTTCGGTGCGTGCAGCACCATCAAAAATAAACCGTCGCCAAGCTGCGTATTTTCCGCAACGCGGCAAATTTCCTGCACTGACATAACATTACTCCCTCCGGTATTCGTCTGTACCGTTCGGGTACAGCCTTGTATTTACGCTTGTACTGTCATTATAAAGGAAAAACGGGAAAAAGAAAAGAGCGGAATTGCCGCAGGCGAAAAAACAAGGCCGCCGTATCAGGTATAAACGGCGGCAGAGCGTGTATAATACGAAAAAAAGAGATGCTGAACGCAGGAGGGAGGAGGACACGATGGAAGAGAAGCGTTTTCTGACCATACCCGACGCATCGCGCCTGTGGCACATCGAGGCTGAGGAGCTGCGCCGCCGCTGCGCGGAGGGCAGGATAAAGGGCGCAAAACAGGTTCGCGGCATCTGGCTGATCCCGCAGTAGAGGACTGCCGCGCACCTGGCAGTCTGACGATCAAGTCCGTTTCAGGCAAAACACAGATTGTCGGAAAAACGATGGTTTTTCGACAGTCTAAAGCCCCGCAGAATTACTTCTGCGGGGCTGCTTTATATTGGACTGCGCATCAGACAGGCTTTCTGATGCGTTTTCCGGGGGTGCTTAGTACAGCTTTGCGCCTGCCGGGATGTGAGGATCGACCATCAGCAGATGGAGCTTTTCCTCGCCGTTTTCGTGGTGAACGGCAGAGATCAGCATACCGCAGGAGTCGATGCCCATCATCGGGCGCGGCGGCAGATTGGTGATAGCGATGCAGGTCTTGCCGACCAGCTCCTCCGGCTCGTAATACTCATGAATGCCGCTCAGAATGACGCGGTCCTCGCCGGTTCCATCATCCAGAACGAACTTCAGGAGCTTCTTGGACTTCTTCACCGCCTCGCATTCCTTGATCTTCACAGCGCGGAAATCGCTCTTGGAGAAGGTCTCAAAGTCTACGAAATCCTGGAACAGCGGCTCGATCTCCACGTTCGAGAAGTCGATTTTTTCCTCCGCCTCGGGAGCTGCCTGAGCAGCCTCCGCCTGAACCGGAGCCGCCTTTTCAGCCTTCTTGTCGGAGTCCAGCGGCTTCATCGTCGGGAACAGCAGCACATCGCGGATGGAAGCGGCGTCGGTGAGGAACATGACCAGACGGTCGATGCCCATGCCCATGCCGCCCGTGGGAGGCATGCCGTACTCGAGCGCGTTGATGAAGTCCTCGTCCATCATGCCCGCTTCCTCGTCGCCTGCGGCGCGCAGCGCGACCTGACGCTCGAAGCGGCCCTTCTGGTCGATCGGGTCGTTCAGCTCGGAGAATGCGTTGCACAGCTCGCGGCCGTAAATGAAGCACTCGAAGCGCTCGGTCAGACGCGGATCGGACGGCTTGCGCTTTGCCAGCGGAGAGATCTCGACCGGATAATCGGTGATAAAGGTCGGCTGCATGAGGTTTGCCTCGACGTACTCGTCGTAGCACTGTGCCATCAGGTCGCCCCAGCTCTCCTTGCCCGGCTCGATCTCGAGACCCTTGGCCTTAACGGCCTCGAGCGCCTCCTCCGGAGACAGAGCCATGAAGTCGATGCCGGCATATTCCTTGACCGCCTCGGCCATGGTCATGCGCTTCCAGCCCTTGGAGAAGTCGATCTCAACGCCCTGATACATGACCTTGGTGCTGCCGAGGACCTTCTCGCAGACATGGATGACCATGTCCTCGGTGATGTCCATCATGCCCTGATAGTCGGTGTAGGCCTGATACAGCTCGATAGTGGTGAATTCCGGGTTGTGACGGGTGTCCATGCCCTCGTTGCGGAAGATACGGCCGATCTCGTACACGCGCTCGAGACCGCCGACGATCAGGCGCTTGAGGTGCAGCTCGGTCGCGATGCGCAGGTACATATCGATGTCGAGCGCATTGTGATGGGTGATGAACGGACGAGCAGCTGCGCCGCCCGGGATGGTGTTGAGGCACGGGGTCTCAACCTCCATAAAGCCGCGGGAATCCATGAAGTTGCGGATCTCGCGCACGATGGCGGAACGCTTCTCAAACGTGTCGCGCACACCCGGATTTACGATCAGGTCAACGTAGCGCTGACGATAGCGCATATCGGTATCCTTCAGGCCGTGCCACTTCTCGGGCAGCGGATTGAGGTTCTTGGAGAGCAGGGTCAGCTCGGTGACAGCGACCGAGATCTCGCCCTTCTGGGTGCGGAAAACCTCGCCCTCGATGCCGATGATGTCGCCGATGTCGAACTTCTTGTAGCCCTTGTATACGTCCTCGCCGACATTGTCGCGCTTGATATAGAGCTGAAGGCGGCCGTAGCGGTCGGTCATGTCCGAGAAGGACGCCTTGCCCATGATGCGCTTCGACATCATGCGGCCTGCGAGGCGGACGGTCTTGCCCTCGAGCTCGTCAAAATGCTCGTGGATGTCGCTGGTATAGTGATCGCGTTCGAAGCGAACCTGCTGGAACGGGTCGTTGCCCGCGGCCTGCAGCTCGGCCAGCTTCTCGCGTCGGATGCGCTTGAGCTCGTGCAGCTCCTCTGCGGTCTGCTCGTGCTGCTCCTGCGCCTGATGCTGTTCTGCCATAGTTTCCCCATCTTTCTGTATCATTTATCTGCGTTTTTAAGGAAACGCGCCTGTAAACGGAATTTTTCCGCGCTTACTTTTCGATCTTGACGATCTGGTACTTGATCACGCCGGCCGGAGCCTCGACCTCGACGACCGTGCCGACCTTCTTGCCGAGCATTGCCTTGCCGAACGGAGACTCGTCCGAGATCTTGCCGTCCATCGGGTCAGCCTCCTGCGAGCCTACGAAGTGGTACTCCTCCTCCTCGTCGAACTCCAGATCCTTTACAACAAAGCGGCAGCCGGGAGAGACCTCGTCTGCGGCATAGGTATCGCCGGTAACGACGACCGCCAGCTTGATGATCTCCTCGAGCTCTGCGATGCGGGAGTAAAGCTTGCCCTGCTCGTTCTTCGCCTCATCGTACTCGGCGTTCTCGGAAAGGTCGCCGAAGGAGCGCGCTTCCTTGAGCTGCTCTGCGACTTCGTCCGCACGGGTAGTCTTGAGGTATTCGAGTTCTTCCTTATAAGCGTCCAGGCTTTCCTGTGTCAGCTTGATTTCTTTAGCCATATCTGCAAACCCTTCTTATTCATCAATAATCAGTCTCCTCCGGCGCGCAGACGCTGCCAAAGGGACTGTACAGTACATTTTATTATATGTAAAGCCGCGCGATGTGTCAAGGCAGCAGACGCATTTTCCACATATTCGGCAGAAAAAACTGTCTTTTGCCCTGTCTTACAGGTCAGTTTTTCAGACTCTGCACCTCGCTCAGCGCGCGCTGAAGCTGCGGATCGCCGTCCGTCCCGAGAAAATAGAAGTTCGCGGTCTGCTCATCGGTGAGCGTGATCTCGATGTCGGGGGCGATGCCCGTGTCCGCGAGGCTTTTTCCCTTAGGTGTAAAATATTCCTCGACCGACAGGTTGACCGCCGAGCCGTCCGAGAGCGCATAAGTGCGCTGTGCGCGGCCCTTGCCGGTGGTATGCGTGCCGACGAGCGTCGCGCGCTCGTATTCCTGCAAGGCCGCCGCGAAGAACTCGGCCGCCGAAATGCTCTGGTCGTCGATCAGCACCGCGATCGGCAGGTCGATCATATCCGCGTCCGAGAAGTAGACGGTCTCGTGGCCGTCCTTCTCGCGCAGCGTCATGATCGTGCCCTCCGGGAGCAGCGGATCGAGTATCTCGCTCATCTCCTTGACCTTGCCGCCGCCGTTGTGGCGCACATCGATAACGAGCGAGGTCATGCCCTCGCCGGTCAGTGTGTCGAGTACGTTCCGGAACTGCCCGGACACGCCCGTGTGGAAGTTTTCGATGCGGATATAGCCGGTACCCCCCGACAGCATCTCGCCCCACGCCATCTTCTGCGTTACGGTCGCGCGCTTCATCGCAAGCGTTTTCGTTTCGCCGGCCGCCGTCCGGATCGTGACCGAGACGTCCGTGCCCTCCTCGCCGCGTATCGCGGAGATGACCGCATTCGCGCCGTCCTTTTCGACCGTGAGACCCTCCGCGCCGAGGATGTAATCGCCCTTGACGATGCCGGCCTGCGCCGCAGGCGAGTCATCGTAGACGATCGAGATGCGCACCGTGTCCGCTGTGCTCGTGACCGAAACGCCGATGCCGCAGCCCGTACCCTCGCTGCTCATGCGGTAGGCCTCGTACTGGTCGGCCGGGATGTAGCTCGACCACTTGTCGCCCAGACCGGTCACATAGCCGACCGCCGCGTAATCCGCAACGCTCCCGCTGTCGGTCTCTCCGATATATTTTTCCGAGACCAGACGGTCGATCTCGCGCAGTTTGGTCTCGACAGCGCTCGTTTTCCAGCCGCAGAGCAGCCTTTCTGCGCCGAGCGACGCGCCGGCGGATACGAAGCACAGCAGCACGGCCGCCGCGAGCGGCACCCGTATTTTTCGCAGATTTTTCAATCGTTTTTCCTCCATGAAAGAAGGGAGAGCGTGGACCGCCCTCCCCAAGAATTGATGTACTTAGCTGAAATAGCTCATCGGGTTCTGCGTTGCGCCGTTGACGTAGACCTCGAAGTGCAGATGCGGACCGGTGGAGTTGCCGGTCGAGCCGACCGCACCGATGGTCTGACCTGCGGAGACCGTCTGACCGACCGAAACGTAGATCGCGGACTGATGGCCGTAGGCCGTCATGACGCCGCCGCCGTGATTGATAACGGTGTAGTTGCCGTAGCCGGAGACCCAGCCTGCGGTCGTGACCGTGCCGGAAGCCGCCGCGACGATCGCGACGCCGGTCGGCGCCGGAATATCCTCGCCCTTATGGAACTTGCGCGTGCCGAAGATTGGATGGGTGCGCCAGCCGTATGCGCTCGAAGCGTTCGTGTAGCCCGGCAGCGGCCAGGTGAACGTGCCGCTGTAACGGGTAGCGGAGCCCGAGCCGGTCGTCGTGACCGGACTGCTGCCCGAGGAATTCTTCTGCGCCTTTGCTGCAGCGGCAGCCTTGGCGGCCGCCTCAGCCTCCTTGCGCGACTGCTCGGCGATCTGGTCGCTGACCGTGTCCATCTCGCTCGTGATGCGCTCGTACTCGGCCTTCTGCTCCTTCTGGTAAGCCTCAAGGCTCTCCTGAAGCGCCTTCTGCTGCTCCTCGCTGGACTTGAGCTCCTCGGCCTTGTAGTTCAGGTTGTCCTGATACTGGACCTGCTCGTCCTGCGTTTTCTGGAGGTCATCGCGCTTCTGCTGAATGTCCTCCTTGGCTGCCGTATACTCCGCGACGATCTTCTTGTTGTCGTCCATGATGGTCGACACAATGTCGAGACGGTTGAGCAGATCGGAGAAGCTCGACGAGTTGAGCAGCACCTCGAGATAGCTGATGTCGCCCTGCTCGTAGGTCGTGCGGACGGTCTGCGAGAAATTCTCTTCCTTCGCCTCGAGCGCCTTCTGCGCGCTCTCGAGCTCGGTGGACTTGACATCGATCTGCTGCTGGAGGCGCTCGATGTACGCCTTTACGGTCTCAATCTCCTCCTTGGTGAGGGTGATCTCCTTCTGGAGCGCTGCACGGGTCTTTTCGACGTCGCTGACCTTGTTTGCGGTCGAGTCGAGCTCCTTCTTGATCTCAGCCTTCTGGTCCTCGAGCGAGGAGAGCTTGTCCTTGAGCTCTGAGCTCGAGGCCGCGCCCGCATAAACGATGCCCGAGGCAACGACCGACACGAGCATTGCGCCGACCAGGATGCCTGCGACAGCGCCGGATATCAGGCGCACGGTTTTCTTTTTCATCATAAGATCGTTCTCCTTGTTCTCAGACATCCATGAACTTGCGGATGCTCGTTACCGAGCCGCCGATGCCGAACAGCGCGCCTGCGCCGGCGAAAACGGCGAGAACGAGCCACTTCAGGCTTTCAAACGGCAGAATTTCGAAATAGGGGATGACGCCGCCTGCGACGCTGTACAGCTCGGTGTACAGACCCCACTCGGCCAGGAACGCCAGACCGCCGGCCACAAGGCCGATGATCATGCCCTCGATGACGAACGGCCAGCGGATGAACCAGTTGGTCGCGCCGACCATCTTCTGAATGGAGATTTCCTCGCGGCGCGCGAACATGGCGAGCTTTACGGTGTTCGAGATGATGAAGATCGAGATGACCGCAAGGCCGACCACCATCGCGAGAGCGACGATATTGAATACGTGCTGGATCTGGATGAGCTTGCTGATGACTGCCTCATCCGCGCGGACATTTGCTACGCCCTCGATCATTTCGATGTCCGAAATGGTCTCCTCAGCCTGCGTCGAGTCCTTGAGGGTCAGGATGTAGCTGTTGCGCAGCGGGTTGTTCGAGGAATTGTAGTCCTCGAGGATGCTCGCGTCCGCGCCCAGCTCCTCGCGGTATTTTTCGAGCGCGACGTCGCGGTCCTCGAACTCCACGGTCGCGATGTTGCTGATCTTCTCAAACTGCGGCTGAAGGTCCTTCGCCTCGCGCGTCGTGAGGTTTTCGTCGATCCAGACGACGATCTCGTTGGACTGCTGGAGATCAACAATGCTCAGGTCGATGTTGTACGCGATGAGCGTCACCGTGCCGGTCAGGATCAGACAGGCGACCATGATGGCGATCGCCGCGATCGACATGAACCCGTGCTTGAAGATGTTGCGCAGGCCTTCCTTCCAATAGTAACCAAAACGTCTCATGCCTGATAATACCCACCTGTCTGGTCGCTGACGACCGAACCGTGGTCGATCATGACGACTCGTTTTTCAAACTCATCTACCAGACCCTTTTCGTGCGTGACGATCAGGACGGTAGTGCCTAGCTCGTTGATCTTCTCGAACAGCGTCATCAGCTCGAGCGAACGCGCCGGGTCAAGGTTGCCGGTCGGCTCGTCTGCGATGATGAGGCGCGGGTTGTTGACGAGGGCGCGCGCGATGGCAACGCGCTGCTGCTCGCCGCCCGAAAGATTCATCGGCTTTTCCTTCGCCTTGTCCGCGAGGCCGACCAGATCGAGCACATAGGGCACGCGCTGCTTGATCGCCTTGCTCTTCGCGCCGATGGTGCGCATCGCGAACGCGACGTTCTCGTAAACCGTCTTGGTCTTGATGAGACGGAAATCCTGATAGACTACGCCGAGCGTGCGGCGCAGATACGGGATGCGGCTCTTTTTCATCTCGCCGATATTGTAGTTGTTGACCAGCACCTTGCCCTCGGTCGGGCGGACCTCGGCCGTCAGCAGCTTGATGATGGTCGTCTTGCCCGAGCCGGACGCGCCGACCAGAAAGACAAACTCTCCCTCGTCCACACGCAGGCTGGCTTTATTCACCGCGCGGATACCGTTGTCGTATACGACGGTGACATCGTTCATCCGGATCAAAAGCGTTCCTCCTCGATGACTTCGTAACAAACAAAAAAATACAGAGGTGTGCATTTCCCCACACACCTCTGATAATTATAACAGATAAATGCCCGATGCGCAAGAAGCGAAACAACGCAGATTTTGCGCAAAATGACGATTTTCAGTGAAAATTTTGTGAACTTATGCCGGTTTATGTCCGTTTTGCCTGTCAGCGCACGCCTTCCTCGCGGCTTGCGAGATACTTGCGGACCATGAGCGCGACCTTGAAAACGATGGCGTGATCGAACTCGCGCAGGTCGAGACCGGTCAGCTTTTTGATCTTCTCGAGACGGTAGACCAGCGTGTTGCGGTGTACGAACAGCTTGCGCGAGGTCTCGGAAACGTTCAAATTGTTTTCGAAGAACTTCTGGATGGTGAACAGGGTCTCCTGGTCGAGCGAGTCGATCGAACCCTTCTTGAACACCTCGCTGAGGAACATTTCGCACAGCGTGATCGGCAGCTGATAGATCAGACGGCCGATGCCGAGGTTTTCGAAGCTGATGATGTTCTTTTCGGTGTCGAATACCGCGCCGACCTCGATGGCGGTGGTCGCCTCCTTGAAGGACTTTGCGATGTCCTTCATCTGGGAGGATACCGAGCCGATGCCGATGAGGCACTTGACCGACAGCTCGCTCATCAGCGTCTCCTCGATGGAGGAGGCGAGCTTGACGAGCTCCTTGGATTCGCTGCCTGCCTTGACCTCCTTGACGACAACGATGTCGCTCTCCGAGATATGCAGAACGAAATCCTTCTGCTTGTCCGGGAACATGCCGGTCACGACGTCGATCGCCGCTACATCGGCAGGCTCCTGCTGACGGATGAGGAAGACCACGCGCGGCACATCGTTGCCGAAATGCAGCTCGCGGGACTTGATGTAAATATCGCCGGGCAGGATGTTGTCCAGAATGATATTCTTGACGAAGGTCGCCTTGTCGTGCTTTTCGTCATACAGCGTCTTGATGTTGTTGATGGATACCGCCACCAGCGAGCAGATGCTGCGCGCCAGCTCATCCTCGCCCTGCACGAATACCGCATACTCCAGACGCGAGGAACGGTCTCCCGTAATATGGTAGGTATAACCGCCGAACCGGACGATCTCTCCTGCGAAGCCCAGCTCAGTGATCGCCTCCTCGCGCATTTCACCGATACGGGGCAGATCGGTGCACGCGACGACCGCGCCGCTCGCATCCACAATGCCAATGGTGCGATCCACCGTGTCCTTCATCTGTAAAACAATCGACTGGAACAATCTCGAAGCCATTTCCATCACCTTTCCCGTCTTTTTCAACGTTTTTGTACAAAATATTTAAAAATTTTTGTCGATTTTTCGGCAGACGCCGGTTTCGGTCTTTCTTTTACAGGCCGTCCGGCGGCCGCAGCGCGCCGAGCTCCTCCTCGGTCAGCTCGCGGAATTCGCCTGGCGCAAGGCTTTCGTCAAGCCGCACGCCGCCGAGCTGCACACGCTTCAGAAACGTGACCGTTGCGCCGCACGCCGCGATCATGCGCTTGACCTGATGGTACTTGCCCTCGTGCAGCGTCACGCGCACGCGCCCGTCCGGCAGCAGCTCGAGCAGCGCTGGGCGGCAGACCGTGCCGTCGCGCAGCGTCAGTCCGGCGCCGAAGCGCTCCGCCGCGTCGGGGACGAGCGTGCCGTCGAGCTCGGCCTCGTAGACCTTGGAAACGTGCCTCGACGGGCTCATCAGCGCATGGCTGAGCGCACCGTCGTCGGTCACGAGCAGCAGGCCCTCGGTGTCCTTGTCGAGCCGCCCGACCGCGAACAGGCCGCGCCGCAGGCTCTCGGGGAACAGCTCCAGCACGGTGCCGTGCCGCTCGTCGCGGCTCGCCGTGATGACGCCGGCCGGCTTGTTGAGCATATAGTAGCGCTGTGCGCGATAGGTCTGCTCGCGCCCGTCGAGCGACACGCGGTCCGCATCCGGATCGACCTTGGCTGCGGGGTCGCGCTCCGCCGTGCCGTTCACCGCAACGCGGCCTGCACGGATGAAGCTCTGCACTTCTTTTCGGCTGCCGCAGTTCAGGTGACTGAGCAGCTTGTCCAATCGCATCTTCGGCATTTTGTCTCCCCCGCCAATCGAATACTGAATATAGTATAACGCTTTTTTGCATTTTGCACAATAGGGAAATATAAAAAAAGTGCAATCCCCCGAAAATGTTCTATACATACGCTAATATGTCGAACACGTTTTCGTTGAATTGCACAGATTTCCAGCAGTTGTGCATTTTGTCGGCGGCCTGTCAGGGGGTATCCTGCGGTTCGGACGAATGCTCGCGCAGACCGTGCACGAAGCCGTCTGCCTGCGGCGAGGATACATCGGCCGCGATCAGCTTCCCGCGCCGGACGAGCAGATTTGCTGTAACGCCCTGCTCGCCGCTCGGGTGGTTTGTGATCTCGTAGGTGTAGAGCGTCGCACGCCTGCCGCGGCAGGGAGTGAGGTCGAGTCCCTGCGCGAGCTGAATCTGGTTATAGCTTTCGTAAACCTCGTCAAATTCCTCGGGAATCTGCACCTCCCGTTCTCCGCGCGGCTCCTCGATGACCTCCCAGCCGCAGTCGCGCAGGAGGGCAACGCGCTGCTCATTCGTGCGCAGTTTGACGTCCAGGTGCATATTCTCCGAAGCTGCCGCCGCCGGCTGCGCGTCCGCCGGCAGGAGCACAGCCGCCCCTGTCAGCACCGTGCCGGCTGCCAGCACGCACGCCAGGATTTTTCTTACCGAAACCTTTGCCGCAATTACGATCATGGAACGTCCCTCCTGCTTTTGGTCTATCCTATGCGGGGGAGGCGGCGAGTAGAACAAAAGCTCCCCCGAAAAAACGGAGGAGCTCAGTCTGTCGATAAAATCCATTTTTCACGATGCAGAAGCAGCCGCGCGGCAGCGCACATGAAATAGCGTTTGCGCTGCAAACGCATAAAAACCGGGGGCGTGCACCTCGGTTTTTATACTTCTGGAGGGAGAAAGTTTCCGCATGGGAACTTTCGGACGACCCGTGTTCTGCGAAGTCAGAACACAGATTGTCGGAAAAACGATAGTTTTTCGACAGTCTTATATCGGGTACTTCCGGAACAGGCCGGGGGCGATGCCGACGTTGCTGCGGAAGCTGTGGATGAAGTTTTCCTCGCTGTTGTAGCCGGTGGCGTAGGCGATCTCCTTGACCGAGAGCGGGGTCGAGGTGAGCAGATACTTCGCCTTGTCGATGCGGCGTAGGATGATGTATTCATAGGGAGAATAGCCGGTTTTGGCCTTGAACTGGCGCGAAAAGTGCGAAGAGCTCAGAGAGACCGAGGCGGCGACCTCCTGCACGCTCAGCTCCTCGAACAGGTGACGGTTCATGTAGCGGATGGCCTCTGCGATGCGGTCGCTGCCGGCGTGAGCCGGGGAGGTGTCGTCGAGCAGCAGCAGGCCGAGCATGCGGTGGAGCATCTGCGAGAGCTGTGCCTCGCCGGGGCGCTCGTCGGCGGCGCAGCCGGTGAAGATGCTGTCGAGCAGCTGCGCGATCTCGCTGACGCCCGAGGGCATAAAGACCTGTCGGCCGCCGTGCGCCTGAAGGATGCGGCGGTAAAACGCGCGCGTGTTCAGTCCGTTGAACAGCAGCCACGAGAATTCGAGGCCGTCCGAGGCGGCGTAGCGGTAGGGCTCGCGGCAGTCGAACAGCACGACCTGTCCGGCGGCGGCGAGCATTTCCTCTCCGCCGAGCGTCAGCTCCATCGCCCCGTCATGGACGTAGAACAGCATGATATTCTGGTTGTGGTCGCCCTGCATGGCGATTTCCGAGCGGTGGTCGAAGGAATACAGGCTGCTGCAAAAGTAATGACCGCCGCGCGTGGGGTAATAAAAAAGCTCGCGTGCAAGCGAGGACGGGGTGAAGAAATACCGTTCCGAGGTTTGATGCACGCCTTTCTCCGGGATCAGCATAAAGCGTCACGCTCCTTTCCTGCATCATAGCAGAATTTACCCTTCCGCGCAAGAGTTAAAGCGCGTCCGGAAAAGAAAAAGCAGGAATTTATACGGAATAACGGATAAAATACGCAGACGTCCAGCATTTGTGCAAAATATAATCAGAAGTGCACAATCGAGAGAAAACAGCAGGATTTCGCAGTCATACGGCGAGATGTATCATTGGCAGAGCGGACAAAGCGCCGTATAATAGAGCCATCGAAAGGGAAGCCGCCCTGGAAACGGCACAAAGAGACAAGGAGGAAAACATTCATGAAAATCGCATTTGACGTTGACGTTCTGGCTAAGCAGATGTCCATCAATGATTACGTACACAAGGTCGCAGACTGGGGCTACAAGTACATCGAGCAGTCTCCGCATCCGCGCATCAACCCGTTCTACAAGCATCCGCTGTTCTCCAAGGAGTGCCAGCAGGAGTACAAGCAGGCTCTCAAGGAGACCGGCGTAGAGATCTCGTCCTTCATCGTTGTTTACCGCTGGTCCGGCCCGACCGAGGAACAGCGCCAGCACGCAGTTGCCAACTGGAAGCGCATGATCGAGATCGCGGTTGACATGGGCGTACCGGTCATCAACACCGAGTTCTCCGGCGACCCGAACCAGCAGGAGATCTGCAACGGCATGTTCTTCAAGTCCATGGAGGAGCTGCTCCCGATCATCGAGCGCGAGGGCATCCGTGTAGAGTGCCAGTCTCACCCGTATGACTTCGTAGAGCTGAACGACGAGGCCTGCGACATCGTCAAGTCCTTCCGCTCCAAGAACCTCGGCTACGTTTACTCAGCTTCCCACGGCTTCTTCTATGACCAGGGCAAGGGCGACGTCCGCCATATGCTCAAGTACGCCGGCGATGAGCTGACCCACGTACTTCTGGCCGACACCTGGAACCAGACCAAGGACTGCCGCTACATCGTCAATCCGCCCTGGCTCAACCAGCGCGGCCGCGCAGACTACACCATCCATCAGCACACCGCCATGGGCGAGGGCGAGGTCGATTTCGACGGCATCTTCGAGACCCTGCGTGACATGGACTTCGCAAACAAGCAGCTCAAGCCGGACGCACCCAAGGTCGGCGGCGACAATATCATCTGCGTATCCTACTTCGGTTTCCCGGAGAAGATGGAGCAGCAGGCTCCCGAGGCGCTCGAGCGCATCAAGCGCGAGCTGCTGTAAGAGCGCCCCTTGCCGTAAGCGCATATCTTGCAGAAATCTCTCTCTTTTCAATTTCAAATATCTCAAAACGCAAAGGCGCTCCCGTCTACTCAGATGGGAGCGCCTTTGTCTGTAAAAAAGAAACGCAGACAAAAGTCTGCGTTTCGGCTTATCCTTCATTTTCTCCACAGCCTGTGGAGAACTTTTTATTCGGCGCTGTTCTGAGGGGCAGGCGCATTTTCGCCGTTCTGCGGACGGCGGTGTCTGCGGCCGCCGCGCGAGCGGCGGCGAGGTGTACCCTCGCGCGGTTCTGCTGCGGCATTTTCGCCGTTTTCAGCAGGATTTGCATTCTTTTCGATGCGCTCCGGCTTCTCAGGACGGGGCTGGCGTTCGCCCCTTGCCGGACGCTCCGGCTTTTCAGGGCGCGGCGGCCGCTCGCCCTTCGGCTGACGTTCGGGACGCTCGCTCCTCGGGGCACGCTCGCTCCGGGCCGGACGCTCCGCTCTCTGCGGCTTTGCCGGGCGCTCGGGCGGCAGGGTCTCGCCGTTTTCCTCGCGCTGACGGCGCTCCTCGGCCATCGCGGCGGCGTTCTGGCGGTTGCGGCACGCGCCCTTGACCACCGTGCAGTCCTCACAGCGGAACTCGGTCAGCGAATGCTCGGGGCTGTCATCGAGCTGCACCTTGCAGATGCCGCGCAGCATCTGGGTCGTGATGACCTTGCCGCGGCCCTCGGGGGTATCGACAACGCTGCCCTGACGCGGCGTGATCTTCTGGAGCTCGGCGTAGGCCTCGTGCTCGTATTTCAGGCAGCACATCAGACGGCCGCATACACCGGAGATCTTCGCCGGATTGAGCGAAAGGTTCTGGTCCTTGGCCATGTTGATGGAGACCGGATGGAAGTCATCGAGGTAGGTCGAGCAGCACAGCTCACGGCCGCAGCAGCCGAGGCCGCCGATCATCTTCGCCTCGTCGCGCACGCCGATCTGGCGCAGCTCGATACGGGTGCGGAACACGCCGGCGAGATCCTTGACCAGCTCGCGGAAGTCTACGCGGCCGTCCGCGGTGAAGTAGAACAGCAGCTTGTTCATGTCGAACGTGCATTCCGCGGTCACGAGGTTCATTTCCAGACCGCGGTCCTCGATCTTTCGCTTGCAGACGAGAAACGCCTCGTCCGCGCGCTTGCGGTTGCGCTCGAGCGTTTTCATATCCGCCTCGGTCGCGATGCGGATCATGCGCTTGAGCGGCTGCACGACCGACTGCTCGTTCACCTCGGTGTTGCCCTGCACGCACTCGCCGTATTCCAGACCGCGCGCGGTCTCGACGATTACGCCGGTACCGGCGGTGACTTCGGTATCCTGCGGGTCAAAATAATACATTTTTCCGTTTGATTTGAAACGGACTCCGATTATGGTCGTCAAAGGTTTGTCCTCCTGTATCTGTAAAGCAGGGCAGGCGCCCTGCGGGAAAGTGCTACTGGTAGCAGATGCGGTAAACGTCGCTCGTCAGCGCGCAGGTGACAGCGGCAGAGGCCGCGTTGCGCGAGATGCGGTGGACGAGCTCGTCCGTAAAGTCGTAAAAGGCAAGCAGACGCTCGGGCGTGAGCGCAGAGGCGAGCGCCTCAGACTGCTTTGCGAACGCAGGCTGGAGCGGCGGCTCGTGCAGACCCTCCGCGCGGAAGATCGCGTCGCGCAGCGCGGCCTGCATGACGCCCATCACGCCGATGAGCGCGCGCCGGGGCGTTTTTTCCATGCCGAGCGCCGCGAGCATCATGCTGCCCTCGCGTTTCCCGGCGACGGCGGTCAGATAGGGCGCAAGCAGCCGGGTCGCCTCGTCGTCGGAGACGGCCTGCTCCTCCCCGGACGGCTCGAGCGCGAAGCGCGTGCAGCGGCTGCGCACGGTCTGCAAAAGCGCGTCCGGTTTTTCCGAGGTCAGGATGAAGAACGCGAAGTGCGGCGGCTCCTCAAGCTCCTTGAGCAGCGCGTTCTGCGCGTAGGCGTTCATATTGTGCGCATGGCGGATGACGGTCACGCGGCGCGCGCCGTCGTTCGGGATGATGGCGTTTTCCGCCTTGATGCGCCGCGCAAGATCGACCTTGAGCTCTTCCTCGCCCTCGTCGATGAGGGTAAGGTCGGGATGCACGCCGTCCTGCACCTTGCGGCAGGAAAGGCAGGCACCGCAGGGGCGCGGCCCGTCCGCCTCGCACAGGATACCGGCGGCGAGTGCGGTCGAGAGCGTTTCCAGACTGCGGCTGTCGTCCCCCGAGAGCAGGATGGTCTGCGGCACGCGGCCGGCGAGCGCGCGCCGCAGGCTCGCCTTCAGGCTGCGGTTGCCGGGGAGCGTGTCAAAGGAGATCACAGCTTTTCAAAGCGCTCGACGCCGAGCACGAATACCGTTGCGCCACCGACATCGACCTGTACCGGCGCGGACGGGAAAAAGCCCATGCCGAGCTCTGCGGTGGTCGGGATAATCTGCTTGCGCGTGGAGGAATGCTCGCGGATGATGTCGAAGCACTCGTCCAGACGGCTCTCGTCCAGACCGACCAGAATGGTCACGTTGCCGGCCTTGAGGAAGCCGCCGGTGGTCGCGAGCTTGGTGATGGAGAAGCCAGCCTTCATCAGGCTGCTGATTACGTCCTGTGCATCATCGTAATTGATGATCGCGAGTACCATTTTCATAGAAAAATCCCCTTTCGTTCCTGCGTCCGGAGACGATGATTTCCGAAACGTGCGGAAGCACCGCGGCCGTCACTTTTCCGGCATGACAACGGTGATCCTGTCTATATCATTGTACCATCTTTCGCGGATAAGTTCAACGTGCGCCTTTGTAATTTTCTCGCCGGGCCAGAGCAGCGGCACGCCGGGCGGATAGGGCGTCACGGGACGGGCGCAGACGCGGCCCTCGGCGTCCGAGAGCGACACCTCGGCGGAGGGTGCGAACCGGGCGTCGCGCACGCTCATGACGCGCTCGGCAGGGGGGAACGGCCGCGTTTCGGTCGGCAGAGCGGTCTCCCTGCGGCGGCGCGACAGCACGCGCAGGCCGCGTCTCAGACGGTGGATCGCGCCTGCGGTGTCGCTTTCGGTGAGGATGAACACGACGTTTCGCTCGTCCGCCATCTCGCAGGCGACGCCGTGCTCGCTCCACAGCGCATCGGCAAGCGCGTGGCCGGTGATGTCGGTGCCTGCGGTGCAGACGGTCAGACGGCAGGGGTCGAGCGAGGGGAAATCCCGTTCGGTGAGCGCGGTGAAAACCGTGTGTGCACAGATGTATTCGCGCATTTCACGGCAGACGGCGGCGGCCTTCTGGTATTTTTCGCGGCCGGGGCCTTCATTATATGCGCGTGCGAGGTCGATCGATGCCATGATGGGGTAGGAGGGGCTGGAGGTGCCGAACAGGGCGGTGTTCTCGCGCAGGGACGCGCGGTCTGTGCCCAGTCCGGAGAGCAGCACAGCCGCCTGCCCGAGACAGGGCATGGTCTTGTGCATGGAGAGCACGGCCATATCCGCGCCCTCCTCGACCGGCGAAGGCAGGCCGACCGCCGGGAAGTGCGCGCCGTGAGCTGCGTCGACGAGCAGCAGCTTTCCGTGTGCGCGGCACAGGTCGGCGAAGGCCGGAAGGTCGCGGCGCAGGCCGTAGTAGGTGGGCGAGGTGAGCAGGACGGCGCGGATGTCGGGATGGGCGAGCAGCTGACGCTCGGCGTCCTCGACGCGCAGCGCGCCCGTAATGCCGAACGGCTCGAGCAGGGGCGCGGAGAAGAAATACGGCGTGATGTCGAGCAGGGCGCAGCCGTGGCAGACCGAACGGTGCACCTCGCGGTCGATGAGCACGCTGCCGCCGCGGCCGACCGCCGCGCCGAGCATGGCGAGGATGCCCTGCGTCGAGCCGCCGGTGAGGAAAAAGCAGTCGTTCGCGCTGAAATAACGCGCCGCCGCGACCTCTGCGTCGCGGATCGGACCGTCGCCGAGGTAGAGGTTGCCCGTGCCGTAGGTCTCGGTGTAGTCGATGGCGAAAACATCGCGGAACGAGTTGAAAACCGGCTGTCCCTTGTGGCCGGGCATATGAAAGCGCGCCGAATCCGAGGTGGCGAGCAGCTGAAGTGCGTGGAAAAGCGGCGCGCCGAGGAAAAGGCCCACCGCAGGAACGTCCGGCATGGGAAATCGTAAGTGTGTCAATCAGGAGGTGGCGAGAATATGAGTTTTGTGAAATACCGCGTGAAGGAGGTCGCCGCTGACTTTGGCGTGACGCCGAAGGATATTGCGGAGATCGTTGGAAAATATTTTGAGAAGCCGCGCAGCAACACGCAGGTGCTGACGGACGAGCAGCTGAACGTCGTGTTCGATGCGATAACGCAGAAGCACCAGATCGCTTCGCTGGAGCAGGTGTTCGCCGTGGCCCCGCAGGCAAAGAAGACCGAGCCGAAGAAGGCAGAGGCCCCGAAGCCCGCAGCCCAGCCCGCACAGGGCAGCGCTCCGGCCGCAAATGCCGCGCCCGCTGCGCAGAGCGCCGACAAGGCCGCCAAGCCCCAGCAGGAGCAGCGCAAGCGCGAGCGCCGCGTCGTCGATACCTCTGCCGTCACCGTCAATGCCGACCGCTTTGACGACCGCGTGGACGTGCTCATCTCCGAGCGCGCGCAGAATTTCTCCGGCGGCAA
>ENA-ORTV01000687-ORTV01000687.1-human-gut-metagenome-genome-assembly--contig:-NODE-687-length-40665-cov-7.099360_pt1 | contig 40665 bp, 34 predicted proteins | sample MGYA00241915_ERZ509194 | MGnify/ENA primary metagenome ERZ509194 (study PRJEB26280, sample SAMEA2338810) | human gut metagenome | biome: human gut; feature: human-associated habitat; material: faeces... | reverse complement strand
AAAACGATGAGGGTAAGCGATTTATCAAGAAAATGAGCGATTTGTCTTACATGGCGAATCAATTTATATGAGAAAAGCGTGAGGTATAAATAAAACGGACTTTGAACAACTTGCAAAAATAGAAAATGAGAGTGAACGTGTAAACAGAACCTACGATATATTCAACGAGGATGCAAGGCTCAATCATTCCAAAGCCGCACGAGTTGAATTTTTGACTACCGTTCACTACATAGAAAAATATTTGAAAGATGGCGACAAGATACTCGACATTGGCGCAGGTGCAGGTGAATACAGCCTCTACTTTGCTCGTAAGGGTTAAGAAGCGGCTGGCACAGGCTGAGAAACGGATCAGCGAACTTGACCGCCTGTTTATTCGTATCTACGAGGACTATGTAGCCGGTACGCTTGATGACGAGAAGTTTGCTATGATGAGCAAGAACTACACACAGGAACAAAAAGACCTCAAGGCTGAGGTCAGAAGTCTGCAACAGGAAATTGAAGAACAGGAACGACAGGCAGATAATTTAGAGCAGTTTATCCAGCGGGTAAAGAGAAACAGCGACCTCACGGAGCTGACCCCTTACGCCCTCAGAGAGCTTGTCAAGGGCATCTATGCAGAAGCGCCTGACAAGTCCAGCGGCAAGAGAAAGCAGAAGATTCATATCTCCTACGACCTCATAGGCTTCATCCCTGTGGATGTACTGCTAAAAGCGGAACAGGTATGACCGAAATCATACCTGTTCCAAGAAATTCACATATTACTGTTTTACGACCAACGAGCCTCGGCAGCGCTTTTTTCGTATTCTGTTACAGAGACAGCTGGACAAGGCCGAGGATGAGCATATGTACCGGATAAAACGCGTAGCAGGCATACTGAAACGCCTTGCTGTGGTGTCCCTGCCGCCCGCGGTAGAGCCAGATGGGCACGAGCGAGAGCAGTGCAAGCCCCTGCTCGCAGACCTCAAACTCCAGTCCGAAAAGCTCGATCGGGAAAATCTGTCCTCCGATGAGCGACACATTAATCCAATAGAGCGCCGCGATCTGCCCGAGCAGCTTCCACCACTCTCTGCCGCGGAGGAAATAGAACACAAACACCGTCAAAACGCCCATGCCGTAATAATCTACCATGCCGAGCGTGCCGAGCGCAAAGCCCAGCACCGTGACCGCAACGCAAGTCAGAAGATAGAGCCATGTCTTCCCCTTTTCCCGCACGGCCTCCATCGCCCGAATGCCGAGAAGGCCGATGAGCAGCGTCCAGATGACATTCTGGTGCACAGGGTAGAACCACGTGCCGCCGTACATCAGGTCAAAGGGAATTTCCGACAGCAACGCAAAAATCAGCATCCGCTGCGCGTATTTTTTGAAACTGTGCGTGTGGAAGTAGCCCTCCACCGCCATGAAGGCAAAAATGGGGAACGCGAGACGTCCCACGCAGGTCATCCACTCCTGCGAAAGAAAAAGCGTCGCCCACAGGTGGTCGAGCAGCATGAAGGCCATCGCTAAAATGTGCAGCGCCGCGGCGCTGAGGTCAAACTGTTTTTTCATTGATCTCTCCTGTTGATTTCTCTCTTTCCCCCGCTGTTGCGCAAGATTATTTTATTTTATCAGATCTCGCGTCAAAAGTCACGCTTAATTTTTGCGTTTCTTTCTCTGCAAAAAATACCGGCGGGCAAAATGCCCGCCGGTACGTTTCAGTTTTACCCCAGAATGGCCTTCAGGTCCTCCTCCGGCGTCGTAATGGGCGAGATGCCAAAGTTCTTGACAAGGTAGTCGAGCACGTTCGGCGAGAGGAACGCCGGCAGCGTCGGACCGAGGCGGATGTCCTTGATGCCGAGATACAGCAGCGTCAGCAGGATGCACACCGCCTTCTGCTCGTACCACGAGAGCACCATCGAAAGCGGCAGCTCGTTCACGCCGCAGCCAAAGGCGTCGGCGAGCGCCAGCGCGATCTGGATGGCGCTGTAAGCGTCGTTGCACTGGCCGATGTCCAGGATGCGCGGCAGCCCCGCCATCGTGCCGAGACTCAAGTCATTGAAGCGGAACTTGCCGCAGGCCAGCGTCAGCACGATGGTGTCGGGCGGCGTCTGCTTGACGAATTCCGTGTAGTAGTTCCTGCCGGGGCGCGCGCCGTCGCAGCCGCCGACTAAGAAAAAGTGGCGGATCCGGCCGGAGTTGACGGCCTCGACCACCTTGTCGGCCACACCCAGTACCGCGCCGCGGGCAAAGCCCGTCGTGACCGTGCTGCCGCCGTTGATGCCAGTGAACGCCTTATCCTCGGCATAGCCGCCCAGTTCCAGCGCCTTTTCGATGACCGGCTTGAAGTCCTTGTCCGCGCCGATATGCTTGAGTTCCGGATATGAGACCGCCGCCGTAGTGAACACGCGGTCGGCATAGCTTGCTTTCGGCGGCATCAGGCAATTCGTGGTGAATAGTACGGGCGCAGGGATGTCGGCAAATTCCTTTTGCTGGTTCTGCCACGCCGTGCCGAAATTGCCCTTGAGATGGGCATACTTTTTAAGGCCCGGGTAGCCGTGCGCGGGCAGCATCTCGCTGTGCGTATAGATGTTGATGCCCTTGCCCTCCGTCTGCTCGAGCAGGCGCTTCAAGTCGTGCAGGTCGTGGCCGGAAACCACGATGAACGGTCCCTTTTCCACCGTCAGCGGCACGGTGGTCGGCTCTGGCGTGCCGTAGGTCTCCGTGTTGGCCTTGTCGAGCAGCGCCATGCAGCGGTAGTTTTTCTCGCCGACCTCCAGCACAAGGGGGAGCAGGTCATCCATCCCCCAGTCCTCGCCGATGGCAAACAATGCCTTGGCAAAAAAGTGGTTGACCTCGCCGTCCGTATAGCCCAGCACCATCGCGTGGTAGGCGTACGCCGCCATGCCGCGGATACCGAACAGGATGAGCGACTTGAGACTGCGGATGTCCTCGTCCGCCGTCCAGATCTGCGAGACATCGTAGTCATTGTTGTGCCCGCAGGGCGACATGCAGGACGCGCAGTCCGGCACAAGACGGCTCTTCTCCGCCTTCACGCGTGCAGTCACCTCGCGGATGGCCGCTTCGTCAAAGTTCACATTCGTGAGCGTAGTGAAAAGCGCCTCGATGATGAGGCTCCATGTGCCCTCGTTCACGCTGGGGCTGCCGTCCGCAGCGCGGGCAAGGCCGATGAGCGCGCCGGTCAGCTCGTCCTGCAAATTTGCCGTCTCGGCGCTCTTTCCGCACACACCCGCGCTGCCGGTGCAGCCCGTGCAGTGCGCCGCCTGCTCGCACTGAAAACAAAACATCTTGTTGTCCACCGAAAAAATCCTCCTCATTCTGTGGTCTTATCGATCATAGGATGACTCAAATCGTATCCAGTATTCTCCCGTCCGTCGAGATCGTCACGACCTGCCAGGGGATGAATTTACCGCTATTTTGCAGCGCGGTCTTTGCCGCGTGCTCGAGCCCGCCGCAGCACGGGACCTCCATTCGCACGACCGTCACGCTCTTGATGTCATTTTTTGCGATGATCTCGGTCAGCTTTTCGCTGTAATCCACGCTGTCGAGCTTCGGGCAGCCGACGAGCGTAATGTGGCCCTTGATGAATTTCTCGTGGAAGGCCGCGTAGGCGTACGCCGTGCAGTCCGCCGCGATGAGCAGCTTTGCGCCGGAGAAGTACGGCGCGTTCACGGGCACGAGCTTGATCTGCACCGGCCACTGGGAGAGCTGGCTCTCCTGCGCGGCAGGAACCACCGCTTCGCTCGCCGCCTTGTGCGCAAAGGTCTTGAGCTGCATGCCGGGACAGCTGTGGTGCAGTGTCATCCCCTCCTTCTGCATTCTCTTCTGCTTGTTTTCAAGCACCGCCTGCTCGTCGTAGGCCGCGGCCTCGCGCTCGACAAAGGAAATCGCGCCGGTCGGGCACGTCGGCAGACAGTCGCCTAGGCCGTCGCAGTAGTCGTCGCGCATCAGCTGCGCCTTGCCGTTTACCATGGCGATAGCGCCCTCGTGGCACGCCGCGGCGCAAGCGCCGCAGCCGTTGCATTTATTTTGATCGATCTCAATGATTCTCCGTTTCATTGCAATACCTCCTTGCGTTTTCAAGCGTATTATAGTAGAATGCGGCCAGCAAGTCGGTTGAATTTTCAACGAAAGGCGTTTTTTATGAAAGAATTTTTTCCCATTCTCGCCGCCTCGCCGCTCTTTTCCGGCGTCACGGAGGACGAGCTCGACGCGATGCTCACCTGCCTTGCGGCGAAGACCGAGCAATTTCCCAAGGACGTGTTTCTCCTTCATCCCGGTGACACGGTCGAGGAGATCGGCATGGTGCTCTCCGGCTGCGCGCTCGTCGTGCAGGAGGATATCTGGGGCAACCGCAACATTCTCTCCCGCACCGCGCCGGGGCAGACCTACGCCGCGGCCTTCGCCTGCGCGCCAAACAGTGTCTCCAATGTAAGCGTCGTGACCGAAACGCCGACGGCGGTGCTGTTTTTGAACGTCAAGCGTCTTTTGACGGTCTGTCCCTCCGCCTGCGCGCACCACAGCCGCATCATCCGAAACCTTCTGAGCGACCTTGCGGGAAAAAACCTGCTGCTCAATGAAAAACTCACACACATCGCCCAGCGCACGACGCGCGCCAAGCTCATGTCCTATCTCTCCGCCGAGGCGCAGCGGCGCGGCGCGGTCGAGTTTGACATCCCGTTCTCCCGCCAGCAGCTCGCGGACTTTCTCGCCGTTGAGCGCAGCGGATTGTCGCTCGAGCTCGGAAAAATGAAAAAGGAAGGGCTTCTGGACTATCATAAAGAGCACTTCGTGCTGAATATCTGAATTTTGCAAAAAAGGAGTTCCTCTTACCTTCAAGAGGAACTCCCTTTTCATTTTGTTCTCGCTTTATGCAGCGAGCTTTGCGTAGCGCATCAGCATCGTCGCCATCTGCGCGCGCGTGGCTTCGCCTTGCGGGACGAGACTTCCATCCATGCCGTTCATAATGCCTGCTGCGACTGCCCAACGCATCGCCTCGGCCGCGTAAGGACTAACGTTTGCTCCATCGGCAAACGCGCTGAGATCCGCCTGCGCGTCCGCCTTGACCATTCCTCGCTCTTTTGCGTAGCGGTAAAGCATTGTTGCCAGCTGCTCGCGCGTGATCTTGCCGTCCGGGCTCGTGCCGTCGGACACGCCATGCTTGACCGCCCAATCCTGCGCGGCGGCATACCACGCACCCGTGCTGTTCGTGTCCGCGCTGTCCATGCGGGCCAAAATCGTCCAGAGCATCGCGCGGGTCGTGGCGGCGTTCGGCTCAAAGCCCTTGCCCGTGCCGCTCATCAGCTTTTCCTCGGTCACGAACTGCACGGCCCCGCTGTACCAGTCACCCTCCTGCACGTCGGGATATCGGTTGACATAACTTCCGTCATCTGGCTGCGGATCGTCGGTCTTGCCGTTATCCGCGGGCTTGGACGAGGGCGCGGACGTGCCGATCCTCGTGATCGTATACTCGCCGCCCATCGTGACGGTGAAGCTGATCTTTCCGTCTGTGAGGGTAGATTCGATCCGAACACCGTTCGGATCGGTAACGTCTGCGCGCGCGTAGTCGCAGGCCACCGTCAGCGTGGGTTGTTTCGATGCCAGAATTTCATCGTTTGCACCCTTACTGCTCAATGTAACGGTCATCGTACTGCCGTTTTCCTCCACGGTCACCTCAGGGTCGAACTGCGCGGAACTGCCGCCGTCATCATCCGCCAGCGCGAAGGTCGCAAGGCTCAACGACAGCGTCAGCGCCAGGAGAAAGGAAAGTAACTTTTTCATATGCCGCCTCCTTAATGTTCCGTCTCAGCGGCCGAAGCGCTGAACTCAAACGTGCCGACCGCCGTATCAGTCTCGCTGTCGTAGGAGCTGAAGCGCAGCCCGTCCAGCTCGTTTTCGCTGATGGTCACGCCCTGCTGCACATAAGAGGGATAGTAGGGATCGTTGTCCGGCCACCACTGCGGGCAGAAATTGGGGTCGCGCCAGTTGGGATAGAAGAACGAAACGCATTCCTGCGTTCTGGCCAGCGGGTATGCCATTGTCTTAGATTCCCCGTCAAACCACGGCAGGAAATCGATGTACTGCGCTTTGCCGTTATTAAGCGCATTGTAGTTCGCCGTTTCGTTAAATTCCGGCATTTCCTCATATGCGCAGATATCCCCGTTCTTATTGTGATAGAAATTCAGCACACTCTCATCACCGTCGACCGCATACCACAGTGTCGGTGCCGACGGAGTTGCGCCGACTGCCACATCATAGTCATGATAGAAGAAGTTCTGCGACATCCAGAGCGTCATACCGGAATCATTGATCAGATCGTACTCATTGTTCACAAAGCAGTTGTGTGTATTTTCCAGTGCCGCCAGCGGGCATTTATCTACCTGTACGGCAATATCATTACGCACAAACCAGTTGTCGAGCATCTGGAGGTTGCCGCCGTCGAGCCCCATCATACGGATTCCGATATGATTATCGAGAAACACTGAATGATTTGCCGCCCAAGACGAGCGATCTTCACTGCTAACGGCGCAGTAATAGCCTTCCAGAATACAGTAGCGCGGGATTCCCTCACCCGAACCGTATACAGCGGCGTTCGATAAACCGGCGTTTGGCGTTTCGGCTCCCCATGTTTCCTTATCCTTGCCCGCGCCGACGAAGTGAATCAAAATCAGATCGCAGTCTGCTCCCTTAAGTTCAACGCCGCCTTTGATCGTGGTGGAGATCACCCCCTGCTTATTGCCTGCACCAACAAGGTTGACAAAGCATCTCGTTTTCGGAATGATAATTTTTCCTTCAATCGTACCGGCTGGCAAGAAAAATTCCACTGCCTGAATTTCGTTGTCCGGAACTGACTCGTATTCTTCCAGCTTCTTCTCAATCAGTCTACTGATCTCATCCGCATCTCTCGTTTCCAGCGTCAAGCTGTCCTTTTGCATATTCTGGTACTCTTCAGAGCTAAAGCTACGGGCAACCACTATTTCACCCTCGCCTGTCTTTTTTACAAGCTGCGCTTCATAGGCCCACCAGCCCGCGGTCGTCGGGTCGCCATAGTAGATGTGTTCCCAATCCAACGCTACATTTTCGCTCTCGGACGAAAGGCATTCTCTCTCCACCGTTTCTCTCGTCGGATAGTTCTCATTCCCGTCGATGGGATGCAGCACCACCTTGAACTCATAACCGTCCTTTATCATCTCCTGTCGGATATCTTCTCTAACGAGATAGGACGCATCCTCAGAACCAGCCATGCCGGATACAAGCTGAAACACCCTTGTGGAAATATACATGTGGTCATTCTCGCCCTTTGCAAGGCCGCGGCTGCCGTTGCCCTTAGGGGTGAGGTCGTTCAGCGTTCTTTTCCACTCACAGGCAGCAAGATAATATTCATTGTCTGAATTCTCCGGCCAGTTAATCTTTACAACGTTACTGCGGTAGGTTTCTCCGCCCATTTTAATGATCAACTCACCGTTATCAACTTCTGCATCAATAAAGTCACCATCACTCACTTGACTGCCGTGAGCGGCAAGCACCTTGATATCAACTCTGCTCGTGTTCTTGCCGTCGCTATACTGAATCCAGCCGCTCGCACTGCCGTTTTCCGGTGCAGAGACCGTAATTTTCCACATGAAAACATCATGGCCTTCATCGTCTTCGAATCGGTCCTGTTCAATGCTTTGTACGGTCGTCCCATCCACGCTCAGCCGATTTTCGTACTTTTCGCCAAGCCGCCAGTCGCTATTGTTGCTCTCATCCCGGAGACGCAGCTCAACATCATAAGTACCCGCGCCAAAGGTAAGGCTTCTCACATATGAACCGTCATAGTTCACTTCCAGCTGTCCAGACGGCTGCGGAGCAGGCCGTACTTTGATGTTCACACGGTTGTTCTCATCCTCGCCGTACTGGATCCAACTGCTCGCCCCTTCTTCGGCACTTTCTTTGATAATAATACGCCACAACTGGTCGGAATCTTCATCATCTTTTTCCACTGGAACAATGTTTGCAATTACTCCGTTTTCAAATTTAATCGAAGAATTGCTGTCAATAAGATTCCATCCATTTTCGGTTCGAACCATCAGTGCAACCACATTATCAGGACCGACAGGAAGCGCAAGGGTACTGCCAGCAGCGTAATTCTCTCCATCGTACTGCACTACGAACGTACCGGGCTGCATATCATCGCTTCCCTGAGAAGAATCGTCAACCACAGTGACAGTGACCCGATTTGTCGTATCAGTTCCATACTGGATATACCCAGAGTCGCCGACACTTCCGGCAATTACAATTTTCCAAAATCCAATCGTCTCATTGCTGTTCTCTGGATTTTCCTCTAGTGAATAAGCAATGCTTTTGACCACAGTGCCATCAACCTGCAAATTAACTTTATCCGCTTTTTCCAGCCAGCGCGCACCATCGGTATCATTACGCCAAAGGCGCAGTTCTATCTTATGTTCACCGACAGGCATTGACTTTCCATTGCCAATCGAACCATCATACCGCATTTCAAGATTTCCCTCGTAAACCTCTGCGGTTGTGCTCACTCCTGCATTCCCCGCTACCGCGGCGATAGGTAATAGGCTTACTACCATCACCAGCGCTAACAGCATGCTCAGTGCTCTATGCTTCATATGTGTTCTCCTCATTTCCTATAAATTTCCGGGGTCTGTACATTCTTTATCAGCATACACGCTTCCGTGCGGGAAAACAATATGCTGGGAGCATACCCTTTGCAAAAAAGGAGGAAACGTCGCGTTTCCTCCTTTTTCTCTTTAATTGTCCGCCGTTACGATCTGCGAGAGGTCGACGGCGTATCCCGCCGTGTTTTCGACGTTTACCCCGTTGCCGCGGAACACGCAGTTATTGAAATCCAGCGTATCCGTGCCCGGCATCGCGGCGATGCGCACGGCGGTACCGTTATCTTCGTACACGCTGTCGCCATAGTAGCTGCCCGAGCACGTCGCGCCGCCGCGGTTGTCGAGCCACAGCCCCACGCCGTTGCCGCGGAACGTGCAGCCCGTGGCGTTGACCCAGCTGCCGAGGCCGCCGTAAGCGCCGATCTCCCAGTTTTCAAACGTGCAGCGGTGCAGGAATGCTCCTTCGCTCGCCGAAAGGCCGATGCCCGTGCCGTCGCCCACAAAGCGGACGTTCGTGATGTTCGAGGGGTGAATGCCGCGCGTCGCGATCGTCACGGTGCCGGTGAACGTCGTGCCGCCCTCGCTGCCGATCAGATCGCAGCAGAAATTTTTCATCGTCAGTCCGCCCTCATACGTCACCGCGGGCAGCTGCAAAATGTAGACCGACTTTCGATCCGCCTCGTGCGCGAGCGTGTCGAGCAGCGCGTTCAGGTCGTCGATCGTTGCCATCGGATAGTCGTTCTCCGTCAGCGTCACGACCGGGACGCGCGTGATCTTGACTGTGTGGCGCAGGCGCAGCGTGTCGCCGTTTTTGAGGTAGATCGTCCAGATGACGTTGCCCTCCCCCTCCTTGAGCTGCTCGGTGTGATAGCTCGGGATGGCCTCGATCGCCGCGTTGGAGGTTGTCGGGATGCATGTCTCGTCGATCTGCAAAAGCGTGATGCCACCGCACGGCGTGGTCGTCACCTCGTAGTGATCCACAAGGGCGAGAAATTCATTCTTCTTGTCCACGCCGCCGCCATTGTCGACAAAAACGCGGGAGCTCGACACCTGGCCGCGCACCTGATCCTCGCGGACCTCTACGGTGAAAAGCGGCTGGCCGAAAAACGGCGCGCCTCCCTGCGATTCAAAGCTCAGCGCCAGATGGAATGTCTGCCCGTCCGCTTCGTAGATAAGCTCCGCGCCCTGCGCGTCGATGATCTTTCCTCGGTTGGCAAATCCAACCGCCGTCAATGTCACCAACAACACCGCCGTTAGCAGGATCGCCGCGGTGATGCGCCTGCGGCGTTTCGGCTTTGGCATTTCCGCAGGGCGCTTTTCGATCAGCACGCTTTCACAGTAGGGGCAGAACGAAGCGTTTTCGACAAGCAGCGCGCCACAATGCGGACAGCGCTTTTCCTCAAAATTCATCTCACAGCACCTCCATCAGCGCTCGCGCGCTCTGATAGCGCTGCTCCGGCGCGGTCATCGTGCATTTGCGCACGATGCGGCCCATTTTCCCCGCCGCCATCTCGCGCGAGGGGTGCTTGCCCGTAAGCATGATATTGAGCAGCACGCCGAGCGAAAAAATGTCCGCCCGCTCGTCGGACTGGAAGATGCCGTACTGCTCGGGCGCGGCAAAGCCCGTCGTGCCGAGCACCTGCGTGTCGCTCTCGGACTCGTCCTTGTAGATGCGCGCGGCGTCAAAGTCGATGAGCACGGCGTCGCTGCCGCGCAGGATGACGTTTTCCGGTTTGACGTCGCGGTGCACCGCGCCCATCGAGTGCAGCACATGCAGCGCTTGGCAGAGCTGCATCGTGACCTGCCGCGCTTCCCTCTCCGTGAGCCGTGCCCCCATCAGAAGCTCTGCGAGCGTGTCGCCCTGCACGTATTCCTCCAGCACGGCGGTTTGGCCGTCCTGCTCCGCCGCTTCCATGATCTGCGGCAGATGCGGGCACAGCACCGGCAGCAGACGGCGATAGACCTCGCCGCTGCCGCTGTAGCGGCGGAAGACATAGCGCGTGCCGCTTTTCTTATGCCGCACGACGGAGACAGTCCCGCGCGGGCTCTGCTTCAGCACGCGGAGCGTGTCGTATTCGGTTGTCACGGCCTCCAGAAGGCTTTCGTACAGCGTCACAAATTTCACACCCTATGCAGCCAGCATATTGTTTTCGCCTGTTGAAAACGGTAAAATAAACACGAAGTATTATACTGGGGACTCAAATTTTTGTAAAGGCGGAAGATGGATGAAGATCGATATGGCACGAAAAAGCACGGATAATCTGCGCAGCGAGCTGATGGACGCCCCTGATCTGACGACATTTCTTGCGGCAAACGAGGATAATTTTTCCTCGGCAAGCGCCGTGGCGCGACTCAACGAAATGCTTGAAAAGAAGGGTCTTTCCAAGGCCGCGCTCGCCAAGCAGTCCGGCATGAGCGAAATATACTTGCACCAGATTTTTGCGGGACGGCGCAATCCCTCGCGCAGCCGCATGCTGTGCCTGTGCTTTGGATTGAGCGCCTCGCTCGAGGAGACGCAGGAGCTTCTGCGCCTGTGCGGCCTCGCCGAGCTCTATCCCAAGGTCCGGCGCGACGCGATCATCATTTACGGGCTGCTGCATGGCATGGACCTTTTCGCCGTCAACGACCGGCTGTTCTCCGAGGACGAGGAAACGCTGTTCTGACACTTATACGCTGAAAAGCGACACGACCAGGCAAAAAGCACCTGCCTTGAAGGCAGGTGCTTTTTGCTATTCTCTTCCGCCCGACGTTTTCTTCGCGCGCTCCAGTGCGCGCCGCAGCGGCGGGAAGAGCACGAAGACGAGGACCGTATTTGACACGCAGTGGATGACGTCATACGGGATGCCCGAGACCCACCACGAAAACGCCATCTGCCATCCGCCGATGAAAAAATACGGAATGGCGCACAGCGCGCCGAAGCACAGCCCGTGCAGCCCCGCGATGGCCGCCCAGAATGCGCGGCTCTCGCTTCTGCGAAACGGCAGCGCGGCAAGCACGACGATTGGCCAGACGTAGAGATACATCAGGTTCCAAAGCCCCGCGCCGTAGAGCGCGATCTCGAGCAGGGCAAAGCCGAACGCCGGATAAAGCGCCTTCGCGCCGTACACCGCCGTGGCCAAAAGCAGCAGCAGCGTGACGGGATGCACGTTCGGGATAAGGCGCAGGCACTCCTTGCCCGCAACCATCAGCGCGCAGAAAAGCGACAGCTCCGCGATCTCGCGGATGCTGAGTCTTGCGGACTTACCAGCCGACATTCAGCACAAAGTTGTACACATCGCCGTCCGCGACGGGCTGGCTGTCCACGCCGAGCTCGGCAAACGTGCCGTTCACGCTGTAGCCCCACCACTGCTGCTCGCTCTCGTCGGCGGTCTCGCCGTCCACAGTCAACACATAGAGGCCGTACTCGCTCTCTGTGCCCTCGATGAGGTCTTCCTGCTCGAGCGCGCCGCGCAGGTACTCTTCGTCGGTGTGGATGGTGAAGGTCGTGTCATCGCCGTTCAGGTGGTCGACATTGACGGTGATCTCCTTACCGCCCTGCTGCGTCTCCGGCTTGTTTGTCTGCCAAATGACGAGCGCGGCAGCCGCCAGCACAAGCACGATGATGAGGGCGATGACGCCTTTGTTGTTTTTCTTCTGCATTTTGCTTTCTCCTTCTCTTGCTGAAAAATGCCGCCTTTGAGCGGCAAAGCGAAGCATTCGATGCCTTTGAACGCTGCGTCGTATTTTACCGTCAAAGCGGCAAAATGTAAAGCCCCAGCCGTCGCGCCGATCCTCCGCCTTTTTTCTGCACAAAAGGCTTTGCGCATCGCCGCGCGATGCGGTATAATAAATTTTGCGTTCCGCCCGCTTTCGGGCGGACATTGCTGATTCACTTGACCGCGCCGCTTCGGCGCCCGATATACGAAAGGAACATTTTATGGATCTCATTCAGGCCCTTGCTGCCGAGCTCGGCAAAGACCCCCGGCACGTTGAAAACGTCGTGCGCTTGCTCGACGAGGGCAACACCATCCCCTTCATCGCCCGCTACCGCAAGGAGCTCCACGGTGCAATGGACGATACCTCTCTGCGCACGCTCGAAGAGCGGCTCCAATACCTCCGCGGTCTTGAAGAGCGCCGCGAAGCGGTGAAAAAGTCCATCGACGAGCAGGGCAAGCTGACCGATGAGCTCGCTGCCGCCATCGACAGCGCCAAAACGCTCGCCGAGGTCGAAGACCTCTACCGCCCCTACAAGCAAAAGCGCCGCACCCGCGCCACGATGGCGAAGGAAAAGGGCCTTGAACCGCTCGCCGCGCTGCTCTTCGCGCAGGAGCGAGACTGCCCGCGGCCCGAGGAGGCCGCGCGCGACTTTGTCGACCCCGAAAAGGGCGTCGAGACGGTCGAGGACGCCCTGCAGGGCGCGAGCGACATCATCGCTGAGCAGATCTCTGACGACGCCGCCATCCGCAAGAGCCTTCGCGCGCTCATTTCCCGTCAGGGCCAGCTTGTGAGCAGGGCCGCGACCGAGGACGACAGCGTCTATCGCCTATACTATGATTTTACGCAGTCTGTCGCCCGCTTGCAGGGGCATCAGGTGCTCGCCATCAATCGCGGTGAAAAAGAAGGCATTTTGAAGGTCTCCATCACGCTCGACCGCGAGCAGGCGCTCCCGCTGCTGCGCCGTGCAGTCGTGAAGCCCGGCTCCGCCGCCATGGAATTCGTCAAGTCCGCCGCCGAGGACGCCTACGACCGTCTCATCTTCCCCTCGCTCGAGCGCGAGGTGCGAAATCAGCTCACTGAGCAGGCAGACGAGGGTGCCATCGGCCAGTTTGCGCTCAACTTAAAGCCGCTTTTGATGCAGCCGCCGGTCAAGGGCAAGGTCACGATGGGCCTTGATCCCGGTTACCGCATGGGCTGCAAGGTCGCCGTCGTGGACGGCACAGGCAAGGTGCTCGACACCGCTGTGGTCTACCCGACTTACGGCGAGCGGCAGAAAAATGAAGCCATCGCCGCGCTGGCAACGCTCATCAAAAAGCACGGTGTGGAGCACATCGCCATCGGCAACGGCACGGCCAGCCGCGAGACCGAACAGATGGCCGTCGAGCTCATCCGTCAGGTGAACGAGGGCGGTGCGCACGTGAGCTACATGATCGTCTCTGAGGCGGGCGCGTCCGTGTACTCGGCGAGCAAGCTCGCCGCTGAGGAATTCCCGCAGTACGACGTGAACCTCCGCTCCGCCGTGTCCATCGCGCGGAGATTACAGGACCCGCTTGCCGAGCTCGTAAAGATCGACCCCAAGGCCATCGGCGTGGGGCAGTATCAGCACGACATGCCGCAAAAGCAGCTCGACGAGGCGCTGAACGGTGTGGTCGAGGACTGCGTCAACGCCGTCGGCGTGGATATCAACACGGCGTCGCCGTCGCTCTTGCAGCGCGTCGCGGGCCTGAACGGCACAACGGCGAAAAATGTCGTCTCGTACCGCGAGGAGAATGGCGCGTTCACCTCACGCGCGCAGATCAAGAAAGTGCCAAAGCTCGGCCCCAAGGCCTTCCAGCAGTGCGCAGGCTTCCTGCGCGTGCCGGAGAGCAGGAGCGTTCTCGACAACACCGCCGTCCACCCCGAGAGCTATGGCGCCGCGAAGGCGCTGCTCGACCTGACCGGCCACACGCTCGCCGACGTGAAGGGCGGCAGGCTCGCCGATCTGCCCGATCGCGTCAAGGCCTACGGCGAGGACAAGGCCGCGGGTGAGATCGGCGTCGGCGTTCCCACGCTGCGCGATATCGTCTCGGAGCTCTTAAAGCCCGGCCGCGACGTGCGCGACGAGCTGCCAAAGCCCATCCTGCGCACGGACGTGCTTGAGATGAAAGACCTAAAGCCCGGCATGGTGCTGACCGGCACGGTGCGCAACGTCATCGACTTCGGCGTGTTCGTGGACATCGGCGTGCATCAGGATGGACTTGTCCACATCTCGCAGGTATCGAACAAGTTCATCAAGCACCCGTCCGAGGTCGTGTCCGTCGGCGACGTCGTCAAGGTCGTCGTGCTGGAAGTGGATGAAAAGAAAAAGCGCATCAGCCTCTCCATGAAGCAGGCGAAATAAGTTTCGTCCCGCAGTTGACATAAAAGCTCCCACGGTTCCGGTAATACCGGAACCGTGGGAGTTTTTCATTTTATCGTATACTGATTTACAGCAAATCAGCCAGCTCCAGCACGAGCTTTTCGCTCTTTTCCCAGCCGAGGCAGGCGTCGGTGATGCTCTTGCCGTAGGTGCCCTCGCTGATCTTCTGGTTGCCGTCCTCGATGTAGCTCTCGATCATCAGGCCCTTGACAAGCGCGTTGATGTCATTTGAATGGCGTTTGGAGTGCAGGACCTCCTTCGCGATGCGGATCTGCTCCAAATACTGCTTGCCGGAGTTAGCGTGGTTGCAGTCGACGATGCAGGCGGGGTTCTTGACGCCCTTTTCCGCGTACAGCTTGTGCAGCTGCACGAGGTCTTCATAGTGGTAGTTGGGGCGGCTGTCACCCTTTTCGTTCACATAACCGCGCATGATGGCGTGGGCATAGGGGTTGCCCGCGGTCTCGACCTCCCAGCCGCGGTAGAGGAACGTGTGGTCGCCCATCGCCGCATAGATGGAGTTCATCATCACGCTCAAGTCGCCGCCCGTGGGGTTCTTCATGCCGACGGGCACATCAATACCGCTCGCGACGAGGCGGTGTTGCTGATTCTCGACCGAGCGCGCGCCGACAGCGACATAGCCCAGAATGTCGGAGAGATAGCGGTAGTTTTCGGGATAGAGCATCTCGTCGGCGCAGGCAAAGCCGCTCTCCTGCACCGCGCGGGTGTGGAGACGGCGGATGGCGATGATGCCCTCGAGCATGTCGGGCTTTTTGCTCGGGTCGGGCTGGTGGAGCATGCCCTTGTAGCCCGAGCCGTTGGTGCGCGGCTTGTTCGTGTAGATGCGCGGGACGATCAGGATCTTATCCTTGACCTTTTCCTGCAGGGGGACGAGGCGGCAGACATAGTCCATCACGCTGTCCTCGCGGTCGGCAGAGCAGGGGCCGATGATGAGCATCAGGCGGCTGTCACGCCCGTCGAGGATCGCGCGCATCTCTTCCACGCGCGCCTCACGCACCTTGGCGACCTCTTCCGTGACGGGGAACTCATTTTTAATGTCCATCGGGATGGGCAGTTTACGGATGAATTTTGCATTTTGCTGCATAATGAATACTCCTTGTCAATAATTGACCGATATTGTCTATTATTCTACAGCGTTCCCCGCGGTTCTGCAAGCGCGATTTCATAGCGGACTGTATAAAGATTCGAAAACGGCACATGCAAATTCTATCGAATCTCGAAAACGGCGGTCAATTCCGCCCGAGCCGCTTCCAACGGCTGTGCAGCCGCGCTCCTTATTTCGTTTTTTGTTGCCGTGAACCTCATTCGTATAAACGCAGATGTGTTTCATGCCGGTACAGTGCATCAATTTCCCGTTTGGTTTTATTTTCCCCTTTCACACATTTTGAGCGTTTTCTAAACTTTTTATTGATATTTATGTATTTTAAACCGTCAAATTATCCGTTTTCATAACATTTTTATCGGTTGAAATGTGAAAATTATCTCATTTGACTGAATTTAACAACTCCTTTTCGCGATTCCGGATTAGACTGCTGATTGAAAGGGTACGCGGCAGAGTGGTATGTGGCTGCCGCGCGCCGAACCGGACACATAAAAGGAGGAATCATTATGCTGACGATCGAACTCAACATGTACCACGCTGTTGCTCTGGGTGCTTTCCTGTTCTGGCTGGGCGGCGTCATCACCGACAAGGTCTCGCTGCTCAGCCGCTACTGCATCCCCGCTCCGCTGGTCGGCGGACTGTGCTTTTCCATCCTCAACTGCATTCTCTATTCCACGGGCATCGCGTCCATCAACTTCGACGCGACGCTGCAAACCGTCTTTATGATCATGTTCTTCACCACCGTCGGCTTCACGGTCAGTATCCCCGCGCTGCTCAAGGGCGGCAAAGCTGTCATCCTGTGCCTTGCCATCTCCATTGTGATGATCCCGCTGCAAAACTTCCTTGGCGGCGGCGTGATGGCGCTCTTCGGGCGCGATCCGCTGCTCGGTATCGGCTGCGGCTCCATCGCTCTGGTCGGCGGCCCTGGCACGGCGGCGGCGTTCGGCCCGGACCTTGAGGCCGCTGGCGCGGTCGGCGGCAGCGTCGTCTCCATCGCGGCAGCGACTTTCGGCCTTGTGGCCGGATCACTCATGGGCGGCCCAACGGCAAAGTGTCTCATCGAAAAGCATGATCTGCGTCCCGCTCCGGCGACTGTCGTCGGCGCAGCCCCCTCTGCCGCCCTTGCGACCGACATGGCCAGCGAGGACGAGCGCTTCATCTCCGACAGCCCGCGTTTTGTCAAGGGCTTCATGCTGCTGCTCTCGCCGTCGGCATCGGCAATCAGGTCAGCGTATGGCTCACGGCGCTCACCGGCCTCACCTTCCCCGCTTACATCGGCGCGATGCTCGTCGCCGTGGTCGTCCGCAACGTGATGGACGGCGTACATGTCTCCTACCCTGCCGAAGAGATCGACACCATGGGCAATATGTTCCTCTCGATCTTCCTCGCCATGGCGCTCGCTGGCCTCAAGCTCTGGGAGCTCGTCGACCTTGCGATGCCGATGGTCATCTGCCTTGTGCTCCAGTGCGTTGTGATGTTCCTCTTCTCCTACTTCGTGGTCTTCAACGTCATGGGCCGCAATTACGACGCGGCGGTCATGACCGCTGGCTTCATCGGCTTCGCCATGGGCGCAACCTCGAACGCCATGGCCAACATGCAGGTCGTGACGAAGAAATACGGTCCTTCGCCGGTGGCGTACTTTGCCATCCCGATGGTCGGCGGCATGTTCATTGACTTCTTCAATGCCGTTCTAATTGCCGCCAACATCGGCTGGTGGACGTAAGCGAGGTGAGACCATGAGCTATCTGCTCGACGGCATCCGCGCGGTCACACCGCAGCAGTGCGTGATGTATGTGGTGGGCGCGCTGCTCATCTATCTCGCCATCAAAAAGGACTATGAGCCCTCGCTTCTGTTGCCGATGGGCTTCGGCGCGATCCTCGTGAACCTGCCGATGTCCGGCGTTCTGAACCAGATGGTCGCGGGCGTGGGCGAGAGTCAGGGCATCATCCAGTGGCTCTTTGAGACGACGATCGAGGCGAGTGAGGCGCTGCCGCTGCTGCTGTTCATCGGCATCGGCGCGATGATCGACTTCGGCCCGCTGCTCTCGAACCCGAAGATGTTCCTCTTCGGCGCGGCGGCGCAGTTCGGCATTTTCTTTGCAATGATCGCCGCGGTGCTGCTGGGCTTTGACCTCAAGGACGCGGCCTCCATCGGCATCATCGGCGCGGCGGACGGCCCGACGTCGATCCTTGTTTCACAGGTCTTACACTCTAATTATATCGGCCCCATCGCTGTCGCGGCGTACTCGTACATGGCGCTCGTGCCGATCATTCAGCCGTTTGCCATCAAGCTCGTGACTACCAAGAAAGAGCGCGCGATGCACATGCCCTACAACCCCAAGCACGTCTCCCGTTCGCTGCGCATCTGCTTCCCCATCATGGTCACGATCATCGCGGGCTTCATCGCGCCGATGTCCGTCTCGCTCGTGGGCTTTCTGATGTTCGGCAACCTGCTGCGCGAGTGCGGCTGCCTCGAACGCCTCTCTCAGACGGCGCAGAACGACCTTGCCAACCTCATCACGCTGCTGCTCGGCATTACGATCTCGTTTTCGATGCAGGCCGACCAGTTCGTCAATCTCAAAACGCTCATCATCATGGCACTGGGCCTTGTCGCCTTCGTCTTCGACTCCATCGCGGGCGTGATGTTTGCAAAGCTTTTGAACCTCTTCTGCAAGAACAAGGTGAACCCGATGGTCGGCGCGGCCGGTATCTCGGCCTTCCCGATGTCTGCGCGCGTTATCCAGAAGATGGGGCAGGAGGCGGACTGCACCAATCACCTGCTGATGCACGCCGTCGGCGCGAACGTCGCCGGCCAGATCGCATCGGTGCTCGCAGGCGGTATGATCCTCAATCTCGTGCCGCAGCTCATGGGTTAAGGAGGAAAACGATATGACAAATCTTGAGATCGCGCTGCTCATCACGGGGCAGGGAATGCTCGGCATCTTCGCCGTGATGGGACTCATCACCGTATTAGTCACACTCTTCACTAAATTCGGTAAAAAGTAAAACCCCAAACATAAACAGGCGGCCGCTGCCAACGCAGCGACCGCCTGTTTTCGTATATAAGGGTTAAAAGCCTCGCAGAGTTTCGAGCCCGTAGGCTCGAAATGATTTTGATCGTAAATCGCCGCGACCGGTGCGTGGCGATTTGCACATCTCAGTCCGCAAGTGTGGAAGTTGCCCGCCAAGGCAGGCAACTTCTGCGCGCAGCGGGCTGCAATCCCCTCTCAAAAACGCGGGACTCAGTCCCACGTTTTTGAAGTAATATAGAGCATTAAAGCTGCAACATCCGCCGGACTGACGCCCGAGATCCGCCCCGCCTGCCCCAGATTCTGCGGACGAATGGCGGCGAGCTTTTCGCGCGCCTCCAGACGGAGACCGTCAATTTTCGCGTAATCGATATCCTCGGGAATGGTGCGGCGCTCCAGGCGCGCAAACTCCGCGACCTCCGCCATCTGGCGGCGGATGTAGCCCTCGTACTTGACGGCGATCTCCACGCTCTCGGCGAGTGCGGGCGGGAAGGCGCGGCAGCCCGCATCAAAATCGCGCAGGTCGTCATAGGTGAGCTGCGGGCGGCGCAGCAGCGCGATGAGCGGACTGCCGTCGCGCACCTCCGCCGTGCCGCGCGCGCTCAGAAGCGCGTTGAGCGCGTCGGACGCGCCTACGCCCGTGTGCTCGAGGCGCTTGATCTCGCGGCGCACCGCGTCGTATTTGCCCACGACCTTTTGCAGCGTTTCATCGCTGACAAGACCAAGCTCGTGCCCGATGGGCGCGAGCCGCTCATCGGCGTTGTCCTGCCGCAGGCTCAGGCGGTACTCGCTGCGGCTCGTCATCATGCGGTAGGGCTCGTTCGTGCCCTTGGTGACGAGGTCGTCGATGAGTGTACCGATGTACGCCTGCTCGCGGCCTAAAATGAACGGCGTCTCGCCCTTCAATTTGCGCGCGGCGTTCACACCCGCGACGAAGCCCTGCACCGCCGCCTCCTCGTAGCCCGACGAGCCGTTGAACTGTCCCGCGCCGTACAGGCCCTTGATGTGCTTGTATTCAAGCGTCGGGTAGAGCGCGGTCGGGTCGATGCAGTCGTACTCGATGGCGTAGGCCGGACGCATGATCTCCGCGTGCTCAAGGCCCTTGACCGAGTGCAGCATTTCAATCTGCACCTCCTCGGGCATGGAAGAGGAAAAGCCCTGAATGTAGAGTTCTTCTGTATCGAGGCCCATGGGCTCGATGAAGAGCTGATGGCGGGGCTTGTCGGGAAAGCGGACGATCTTCGTCTCGATCGACGGACAGTAGCGCGGACCGACGCCCTCGATGACGCCGGAGTAGATGGGACTGCGATCCAGATTCTCGCGGATGACGCGGTGCGTCTCCTCCGTGGTGTAAGTCAGGTAGCAGACCGCCTGATTTTCGGGCGGGTGTTCCGTCGAAAACGAGAACGGCAGCGGCGTTTTGTCGCCCGTCTGCACCTCCATCTGAGAAAAATCGACGCTGCGCGCGTTCACGCGCGGCGGCGTGCCGGTCTTGAAACGGCGCAGCGGCAGTCCGAGCCTTTTGAGCGCGTCCGCCAGCGTGAGCGAGGCGTGCATCCCGTCGGGGCCGCTCTCGCGCACACATTCGCCGACGATGGTGCGGCCATCCAAAAATGTACCCGAGCAGAGGATGACAGCCCTGACCGCGTAAACGCCGCCTGTCTCGGTCACAACGGCGGACACGTGGCCGTCGGTGACGCGTAAGTCGACGATCTCCGCCTGCCGCAGCAGCAGATTTTCCTGCGCTTCAAGCGTGTGCTTCATCACGCTCTGATAGCGCCGCCGGTCGGCCTGCGCGCGCAGCGACCAGACCGCGGGGCCCTTGCCGCAGTTGAGCATGCGGTACTGGATGCAGGCTTTATCCGCGGCCTTTGCCATCTCGCCGCCGAGGGCGTCGAGCTCGCGCACGAGATGGCCCTTGCCCGTGCCGCCGATGGCGGGGTTGCAGGGCATGTTGCCCACGGCGTCCAGATTGATCGTGAAGCACACGGTTTTCATCCCGAGCCGCGCGCAGGCGAGCGAGGCCTCGATGCCCGCGTGTCCCGCGCCGATGACGGCAACGTCGTAGCTTCCGGCAGAAAATTCACGCATAGCCTCAGCCCCTTTCCAGTGTAATGACCGCGACCTGCGGCCGATTCAGAATGCGTGGGACGATCTTCGGCGAATTGCCGAGCCCGCGGTTGACGAACACCATCGCGCCCTCGCAATTTTCGTCCGTGCAGTGATAAAAGCCGCTCGTGAACGAGGGGAAAAGCGTCAGCGTCGTGTCGATCAGACCGTCGGTGAACGGCAGGCGCCAGATGCCGCCGTGCGCGTGGCCCGAGAACGTCAGATCCGCGCCGAGGCGGCAGTAGTAGCCGTTAAAATTGTTGTTGCGGTGCGCCAGCAGCAGCCAGAACGGGTCGCCGTATTTCGCGTAGACCTCCTGAGCAAGCTCGTACGGCGTCTCCTGATCGGCGTAGCCATTCGGATCGTCGATGCCCGCGAGCACGATGGTATCGCCGTTTCGCGTGAGAGGCACAAATTCGTTCGAGAGCACCGTCACGCCGCTCTCCCGCAGCGCGCGCTTGATCTCCTCCACGACCTTTGTGCCGTGCCCCCACTCGTGGTTGCCCGTGACGTAATACGTCGGCGCGATGGCAGAGAGCGCCGCGCCGACCTCGCCGGCGTAGATGGTCGGATTTTCGGTCTTGCGGTCGACCAGGTCGCCCGTCACGAAGATATACTCCGGCTGCGCGGCCTTGACCGCGCGATATAAGCGCTCGTTATCCTTGCCGAAGTATTTGCCGTGCAGGTCGCTGAGCTGCACGACGCGGCAGCCGTCAAAGCCCGCGGGCAGCGCGCCTGAGGTGAATGTCGCCTCGTCGGTCTCGATGCTGCGGTTGCCCCAGTAGAGGTAAATGCCGAACAGCACGATCAAAATGAGCAGGTTGCGCCAGAAATGATGTTTTTTTCTTTGTCTCGCCATGGGAACTCCAATCTATAAGGAAGCAATAAAAGTCAAAGCGGCATGCCGCTTTTTCGACAATAGTAAGGGGCGGCTTTTTGCCGCCCCTTATTGTAGCACACTGCACCGCCGCGAAACAAGAAATTTATTCCGCGCTCTTGAGGCTCTCGACCATGTCGATCTTCTTCATCTTAAAGTGCGCAAGCACGTTGACGAGCAGCGAGAACAGCGCCGTCAGGATCGCCGCGTACACGTAGGCCGACGGCGCGGTCTGACGTCCGAACATCATCAAATCGATCTCCGTTGAGCGCACGAGGTAAATGTGCAGCCAGTGGCCCATGAAGCAGCCGAGCAGGATGCCGAACACCGTGAGCACGATGTTCTCGCGATACACGTAGGCCGAGACCTCGCCATCGTAAAAGCCCAGCAGCTTGATCGTCGCGAGCTCGCGCTGGCGCTCGGTGATGTTGATGTTCGAAAGGTTGAAGAGCACGACCATCGCCAGCGCCGCCGCTGCCAGAATGATGATGACCACAACGAAGTCTACGCGCTCCATGCTGTGCATGTAGGTATCCTGCGTGTCGCGCATGCGCGAGGTCGTCGCCACGCCGCTCATGTCGAGCAGCTTTTCAAAGACCGCATTACACGTATCCGTGTCGTCGCTCGTGAAATTGAGAAGATAGGCGTTCGGCTCGTCGTCGGCGTGGAGCGCATTTTCATAGTAGCCGGGCGTCATATAGATGAAGTGGCCCGTATAGTGCTCGTAGATGCCCGCGACCGTCACATCGCCGCGCACGTCGCCGTCGAGGAAGAAGGTGTCGCCCACCGAGACCTTCAAAAGCTCGGAGAGCTTCTGGTCGATGTATACGCCCTCATCGCCCATTGTGATGGGATCTCCGCTCTTGTAGTCGAAAAGGTCCACGACCTTGCCGATCTCGTCGGAGGCCATCACCTCGACATAGGCGGTGGTTGAATAGGAGGGGGTGACCACCGTGGCGGACGAGGCCGCACAGGGGATGTAGTTCACAACGCGGGAGTCGCCTGCAAGGAAGTCCTCCACCGCCGCGCGCTCCTCGGGCAGGGCGTTGTCGGCAAGCGTCACCTGTGCCGAGTAGTGGAACAGCTCGTCATACTGGCGCGACATCGTGAAAAGAAGCGATGAGCGCATGCCAAAGCCCGCGATGATGAGCGCCGTGCAGCCGCCGATGCCGATGACCGTCATCCAGAAGCGCTTCTGGTAGCGGAAAAGATTGCGCGCCGTGACCTTGTGGATGAACGACATACGTCTCCACAGGGGCTTGATATACTCAAGGAACACGCGCTTGCCCGCCTTCGGCGTGCGGGGGCGCATCAGGCTCGCAGGCGTTTCGTGCAGCGTGGCAAGGCAGGCCCAGAGCGTCGCGACTGTCGTGCACGCGACCGCCGCAAGCACGGAAAAGAGCGAAATATCCGTGTAGGCGTGCAGCTCGATATCCGGCATCTGATACATGATCTGATAGGCCGTGAAGATCATCTTCGGGAACAGGATATAGCCGATGACAAGGCCCAGAACGCCGCCGACAAGGCTCGGCAGCAACCCGTAGCCGATGTACTTCCACGAGATCGCGAGGCGGCTGTAGCCGAGCGCCTTGAGCGCGCCGATCTGCACGCGCTGCTCTTCGACCATGCGCGTCATCGTCGTCAGGCACACGAGCGCCGCGACGAGGAAGAAGATGATCGGCAGCACGCTTGCGAGGTTCGCCATGCGGTCGGCGTCCTGGCCGAAGCCCGTGTAGCCGGGGTTGTAGCTGCGGCTGAAGATGTACCATTCGCAGCTGTCGATATCCGCGACCTTGCGGCGCGCGTCGGTGATCTTCTCCTGCGCGTCGGCGATCTTCTCGTCGGCCTCCGCCTTGCCGTCCGCGTATTCACGAAGGCCCTTGCGGTAGTCGCGCTCGCCGTCCGTCAGTTCGGTGTAGGCGTCGGAGAGCTCCTTGACGCCGTCGGCGTACTGCTCTTCGCCGCCGTAGTAGTCCTTCCAGCCGTCGTCGAGCTTTTTGCGCGCGTCAGAAAGCTCCTTTTTCGCGTCCGCGAGCTGCGCGGGCGCGTCATCAAGCTGGGCCTTGGCGTCGTCGAGCTCCATTTTCGCCTCGCGCAGCTCCTTTCTGCCCGCGTCGAGCTCGGCCTCACCCGCGTAATACTCGTCCCAGCCCTCGTCCAGCTCGCGCTTGCTCGCGGCAAGGCTGCTCGCGCTGATGCTGTTGAGTTGCGAGAGGTTCTCTTCCAGCTCCGCCTTCGTCGCCTGCGCGGTCGCAATGCCTGCCTCAAGCTGCTGCTTGGTGCCTTGCAGCTTCGCAAGCTGCGCCTGGTACGCCGCGAGGTCCTCTTCCGACATTTCCTCAGTGGGCGTCCGCTCAAGCTCTGAAAGGGTTTTATTGACCTCAGTAAGCTGTGCCTGCATCTTGTCGATCTCGCCCTGCGCCCGTGCGATGCCCGCCGAGAGCTGCGCGCGCATACCACCCAGCGCGGCGTCCGTCGCAGCGATGGCCGTGCTGTCGCCGCGGCCGAGGTCTTCGAGCAGTTTCCCCGGCCCGCCCTCGTAGGGCGAGCCCGCGGCCGCAAGCGCGTCCGTCACAGTCTTGGCCAGCGAATTGAGCTGCTGCTCGCCGCTTTCCAGCTGTCTCCGTCCCGCGGCAAGTTCTTTCTCGCCGCTCTCAAGCTCCTTGACGCCGTCCTCGTACTGGGCGAGGCCGTCTTCATACTCTGCCCTGCCCTTTTCGTACTCGTCCAGCGCGTCTTCGTACTCTTCCATGCCGTTGAGGTATTGCATTTCGCCGTCATCGAGCTCGATTTTTGCGTCGTCCAGCTCGACGCGCGCGTCCTTGAGCTCCTGCTGGCCGTCGTAGTAATCCTTCCAGCCGTCGTTGAGCTTCCTGCGCGCATCATTCAGTTCTTTTTGCGCGTCGCCGAGCTTTTCGTCGGCCTCGGCCTTCGCGTCGTCCAGCTCTTTCTGTGCATCGTCGAGCTTTTCCGTCGCCTCGTCGACAAGATCGTCGTGCCGCAGCTGAGAGCGTGCGTCGCCGAACGGCTCCAGCTCATCGATGACGGCGTCGATATAGTCGTCATAGTCGCTGTAAAACGCGGTCATCTCCGCCGCGCCGGAGACGCGCACATAGGCCGCCGTATAGTAGTCGAGCGTGAACGCCTCGCGCGGCAGGTAAAGATATGCCTTGACCGTGCCGCTGCCGAGCGTCGACGTGCCGCGCTCCACCGCAAGATACACCGGCGAGCGCACCGTGCCGACGACCGTATACGTGTCCTGCGCGAGCGCGTCGGAGAGATCGTCCCCCGGCGTGAGTGTGATCGTATCACCGATGGAAATGCTCATCAGTGAGAGCATATTTTCCTCCACCACGCACTCGTCCGCGCGCTCGGGCATGCGTCCATCGCGCAGCAGCACCTCGTTGATGCCGCGGCCCGTGAGGGAGAGGACCTTGACCACCGCGTCGAGCGAGTCGGACGAGGCAAACGCGTCGATGACGTACTCGCCCTCGGCATCCTCGACCTTGTCCTGCGCGCGCAGTGCGGCAATGTCCTCGTCGGTCAGGCCGAGCGTTGAAAGCACTTGAATGTCCGCCAGATGCAGCGAATCGAGATAGTCGTCGCCCGTGCGCTTCATGTCCGGCGCGGTCGCCTTGAGACCGGAGAGAAACGCGACCGAGAGCGCCACTAAAATCATAATGGAGAAAAAGCGGCTGCGCGTGTGTTTGATCTCGCGCCAGAAGTCCTTCTGCATGGCGTTTTTCATCGCGCCGCCCCCTTTCGTTCCGATTTCTTCGTTACCATTCGATCAGTTCCACGCTGGTCGGATGCTCATTGCACTGCATGCTCTCCACCGTGCCGTTTTTGATGTGGATGACGCGGTCGGCCATCGGCGTGATGGCGCTGTTGTGCGTGATGACCACGACCGTCACACCCTTTTGCCGGCAGGTGTCCTGCAAGAGCTTTAGAATCTGCTTGCCCGTCACATAGTCGAGCGCGCCGGTCGGCTCGTCGCAGAGCAGGAGCTTTGGATTTTTCGCGAGCGCGCGGGCGATGGCCACGCGCTGCTGCTCGCCGCCGGAGAGCTGACCGGGGAAGTTGTTCGCGCGCGCGGACAGGCCGACCTCGTTTAAGACCGTCGCCGCGTTGAGCGGGTCCTTGCAGATCTGCGCGGCGAGCTCGACGTTTTCAAGCGCCGTCAGGTTGCCGACGAGGTTATAGAACTGGAAGACAAAACCGATGTCGTGGCGGCGATAGGTCGTGAGCTGACGGGCGTTGAAGCCGCTCACGCGCGTCCCGTCGACCGTGATGGTGCCGCCCGAACAGGCGTCCATGCCGCCGAGCATGTTTAAAACCGTCGTCTTTCCCGCGCCCGAGGGGCCGACGATGACGCAGAATTCACCCTTTTCGATCGTAAAGCTGATGTGGTCCACCGCGCGAATTTCGATCTCCCCGCTGTGGTAAACCTTGGAAACATCCTCAAATGTGACGAAAGCCGCCATAGTCCGACTCCTCCGCTTCAAATATCATTTCTAATTTATTATAAGTGGAAAATAACGGAAATGCAAGTGTAGATATAGCAACTTGCATGAAAAAGCCGCTAATTTTTTAGGCAAAACCATGAGAGCTGACGATTGAAATTTGCCTTTTCCGCGCTTATAATACAAACTGAAGTAAATGAAGGAAAGGAGCGTGAAAACGAATATGTTTGAGAACTTCATCAAGCAGGATGTTGACGACATGATCTTCGGCAGCACCAAGCAGATCATCAGCGAGCGCTGAGATCCGTTGTATCGACCACGCGAAAGCGTGGCTTTTTTGTTTTTATCGCCGGAAAGGCGAAAAAGGGCCGCTTCCACGGGAATTTTCGTCCCGAGAGGCGGATTTTTCTTGCCTTTGACCGGTGTGTGTGATATACTTTTTCGGCTAATGAAGGATAAAAGTAAGGAGAGAGAACGCCATGGCTGTGATCGAATACGATTCCTACAAGCAAAAGCTGCTTGCGATGGACGAAACATTTGAAAACCTCTTCAAGGCGCTGGAGATCGAGCAGGCCCGTCAGGAGCTGAACCGCCTCGAGCTCGAGGCGCACGAGGACGGCTTCTGGAACGATCTGGAGCGCTCGCAGAAAAACCAGATGCGCTCCAAGCAGCTGCAAAATAAAATTCACCGTTACGAAAAGCTCGTTTCCACGCGCGACGATCTGCTCGCGCTGATCGACATGGGAACGGAGATGGACGACGCGAGCCTGCTGCCAGAGCTCGAAGAGGGCTACAGTAAACTCGAAGCCGATGTGGAGCAGGCGCGCCTCACAACGCTCCTTTCCGGCGAATACGACAACTGCAACGCGATTTTGACGTTCCACGCTGGCGCGGGCGGCACCGAGGCGCAGGACTGGGCGCAGATGCTCTACCGCATGTATATGCAGTGGGCGAACAAGCACGGCTTTGAATTCGAGATGCTCGACTATCTCGACGGCGACGAGGCCGGCCTCAAGAGCGCGACGGTCATGGTCAAGGGCGAGAATGCCTACGGCTACTTAAAGGGCGAAAACGGCGTGCATCGCTTAGTGCGCGTTTCCCCGTTCGACGCGAACGCCCGCCGCCAGACGAGCTTTGCAGCGCTCGAGGTCATGCCTGAGCTGCCCGACGACATCGAGGTCGAAATTCGTCCCGAGGATATTGAAATGCAGGTCTACCGCGCGTCCGGCGCCGGCGGCCAGCACGTCAACAAGACGTCCTCCGCCGTTCGACTCATCCACAAGCCCACGGGCATCGTCACCGCCTGCCAGACGCAGCGCTCGCAGTTCCAGAACCGCGACTACGCCATGCAGATGCTCAAATCCAAGCTCATGGAGCTCAAAATTCAGCAGCACGCGGAGAAGATCTCCGACATCAAGGGCGTGCAGCTCAAGATCGAATGGGGCAGCCAGATCCGCTCCTACGTCTTCATGCCCTATCAGCTCGTCAAGGACACGCGCACCGACTACGAGACCGGCAACATCCAGTCCGTCATGGACGGCGACCTCGACGGCTTCATCAACGCGTATCTGACGAAGTCCGCGAACGGGGAGCTGAAAAAATAATTCAAAAATGTGCGAAGCACATTTTTGAGAGGGGCTTGCAGAGTGCTGCGCGCACTCGCGTTGCTCGCACACTTGCACTCTGTAAAGTATTTTTGTCACGCACAGGTCGCGACAAAAAATGATCAAACTTTGATTCCGGCGCTGCGGCGCCGGAATTTTATATGTCGGAACGAAAAGGTTAAGCAGGGAGGAAACATGGAAGAAAATACCAGAGAAAACAAGATGGGCACGATGCCCATCGGCAAGCTGCTGGCCAACATGGCGGGGCCGGTGATGATATCGATGCTCTTTCAGGCGCTCTACAACATTGTCGACAGCGTGTTCGTCGCGCGGCTCAGTCAGGACGCAATGAACGCCGTGTCGCTCGCTTTCCCGCTGCAAACGCTGTGCATCGCGTTCGCCGTGGGCACGGGCGTCGGTATGAACGCGCTGCTCGCGCGTTCACTGGGTGAAAAGAACATGCAGGCGGTCGACCGCGCCGCGGGCACGGGGCTCTTTCTGACGCTCTGCACCGCCGCCGTCTTTGCTGTCCTCGGCTTTTCGCTCGCCACGCCGTTTTTCCGCTTTCAGACGGAGAATGCGCAGATCATCGCCTACGGCAGCGCCTATGTGAAGATCTGCATTGGCGGTTCGCTCGGACTGTTCCTGCAAATTTACGGCGAGCGCCTGCTCCAGTCCACGGGGCGGACGGACCTTTCGATGATCTCGCAGATCGCGGGCGCGGTGTGCAACATCGTGCTCGACCCGATTTTGATTTTCGGTCTTCTGGGCTTTCCCCGCATGGAGGTCGCGGGCGCGGCGGTCGCCACGATCGTCGGCCAGTTCGTCGGCGCGGGCCTCGGCCTTTTCCTGAACCTCAAGAAAAATCCCGAGGTGCAGATCCACCTCAAGGACATCCGTCCCCACCGCGCGACGGTGGCGGACATCTACGCCATCGGCATTCCGTCGATCATCATGCAGTCCATCGGCTCGGTGATGATGTTCGGCATGAACAAAATTCTCATCTCGTTCACCGAGGCGGCGACCGCGGTGTTCGGTGCTTACTTCAAGCTCCAGAGCTTCATCTTCATGCCGTGCTTCGGCCTCAACAACGCGATGGTGCCCATCGTGTCGTACAACTACGGCGCGCAGAAATTCGACCGCGTGCGCAAGACCGTTCGCCTGACAGTCTTCACGGCCATCGGCATCATGTGCGTCGGCTGCGCGCTCTTCGAGCTCATCCCCGAAACGCTGCTGGGGATGTTCTCGCCGACGGACGAAATGCTCTCCATCGGCCGTGTCGCTCTGCGCATCATCGGCGTGCACTTCCCACTCGCGGGCTTCAGCATCATCGCGGGCAGCGCGTGTCAGGCGCTCGGCAAGCCCATCTACGCGCTCATCAATTCCGTCTGCCGCCAGATCGTCGTGCTGCTGCCGGCGGCGTATCTGCTCTCGCTCACGGGGCGGCTCGAGCTTGTGTGGCTCGCCTTCCCGATCGCGGAGGTCGTGAGCGTCATCCTGAACGCCACGTTCCTGCGGCTCACGTACCGCGCCTCGCTCGAGAGAAAATAATTTTGCCTGCGCGCAGACGCAGATCGGGGAGAGTCTCTTATTATAGAAGAGGCTCTCCCCTTTTATAAACGTTCCGCACGGCGGTTCAAATTTTTTCTTTTGACAGACCGCACAGACGCGGGTAAAATACATTTGATAAGCTACGCTTGATAAATTGTTTTCGCAGGAGAACCTATGAAAAGACAACTTGCAGCGCTGCTGCTGACGATTTTTGCCCTGTCCCTCACTGCCTGCGGCGAAACGGCTACCGAGAGCGAGACGCGCACGGTGTACGCGATGGACACGGTGATGAACCTGACGGTTTACGGCGAGAACGCCGCTGCCGCGCTGGAGAGCGCGGAAAAGGAACTGCACACGTTGGACGAAGCCGTCCTCTCGCGCACGGCGGAGGGCAGTGAGCTCTATGCGCTCAACGCATCGAACGGTGAGACGGTCGAATGCGGCGCGGATGATATCTTACCTGCGCTGATCGAAACGGCGCTGACGATTTCCGACGCGACGGACGGCGCATTCGACCCGACGCTTGCCCCCGTGCTCGACGCGTGGGGCTTTACGAAGGATGAGCACCGCGTGCCGTCCGCAGACGCGCTCAAAGAATTGCTGAGTCATACGGGCTGCGGCAAGGTCGCGCTCGAAAAAACGGCGGACGGCTGGACGGTCACGCTTTTGGACGGCGCGCAGCTCGACCTCGGCGGCATCGCCAAGGGCTACGCGGCGGATCTTCTGCGCGCGCAGCTTGAAAAGGAGGGCGTCACGTCCGCGACACTCGACCTCGGCGGTGATGTGTTCGTCATGGGGCGAAAGACCGACGGCAGCGATTGGCGCATCGCCGTCAAGGACCCTGCGGACACGGAGAGCTACCTTGGCGTCGTATCGGCGGCGGATAAGTTCATCGTGACTTCCGGTGTGTACGAGCGCTATTTTGAAGAAAACGGCGTGCGCTATCACCATATCCTCGACCCCAAGACCGGCTGCCCCGCGGAAAGCGGGCTCGTCAGCGTGACCGTGCTGTGCGAGAACGGCGCGTGGGCGGACGCGCTCTCGACGGCGTGCTTCGTCCTTGGCCCCGACGGCGCGCTTGCGCTGCGCGACGATCTTGCCGACCAGGGGACGGATTTTGAGCTCATTTTAGTCACCGACGATGGCCGCGTGCTTTACACCGACGGTCTTGCCGATGCCTTTACGCCGAACGACGAAAGCGGGTACACGTATGAAGCGCTCGCCTAAGCTGAAGCCGACGAAGTGGGACGCGCTCGTTGTGCTCGCGGTGTTGCTGCTCACGCTCGGGCTCGCCGCAAGGCCGTATTTTGCGGCCAGATCGGCGGGCGAGCTGACGATCAGCATTAGTGTTGACGGCGAGACCGTTGAGCGCTGCGCACTCAGCACCTACGAAGGCGGCACTTACAAAAGCCGCGGCTATACGCTCACTGTGGAGGTGGCAGACGGCGCGGTATACGTCGCCTCGAGCGACTGTCCGAATCAGGACTGTGTGCACTCCGGCGCGATCTCGCGCGCGGGACAGAGCATCGTGTGCCTGCCCGCCCGTGTGGCCGTCACGCTCGAGGGCGCGGCGTCCGACTATGATCTGATCGCGGGGTGAGCGCATGAGGATCAAAACAAGAGAGCTGACGCTCTGCGCGGTGCTGTCCGCGCTGGCGCTGGCGCTTTCCTATATGGAATCGTTTTTCCCACTTGTGCTGCTCGTGCCGCTGCCGGGCGTCAAGCTCGGCCTTGCCAATATCGTCACGCTCTACGCGCTCTATGCCCTCGGCTTTCCGAGCGCGCTCGCCATCCTGCTCGTGCGCTGCACGCTCGGCGCGCTGTTTGCGGGGAATGCCTCGGCGCTGCTGTTCTCGCTGCTCGGCGGGCTGTCGGCGCTTTTGGTGATGGCGCTTTTGAGCGGGGCGAAAAAGCTCAGCATTTTCGGCGTCTCGATCGCGGGCGCGGCGGCGCACAACTGCGGACAGGTCTGCGCCGCGCTCATCACGCTCGGCTCGACCGCGCCGCTCTACTATCTGCCGTTTTTGCTGCTGGTGTCGCTCTTCACGGGCGCGCTCAGCGGCCTGATCACTGCATTCTTGTTCCGCGCGATGGCGCACACGCCCTACGGAACGAAGGGAGAGAATCACCATGGATAAAAAGGACGAGATCATTCTCCAACAGCTCGACGTCATCCGCACGATGACGCAGAACAACTTAAACCGCATGGGCAGCGACTTCTGGGGCGCGCCGCTGACGCCGGACGCGCCGAAATCCGCCGTCCCGAAGGAAGTTGCGCCCAAAGCAAACGCGCCGAAGAGCGCGGACGGCGCAAAGCCGAACAAGCCCGCCGCCTCCACCGGCGCGGACGAGAAAAAGGAAGAGGAAGCGCCGCTTCCCCCGCCCGAGAAGATCGAGGACCTTAAAAAAGAACTCGACACCTACATCGGCCTTGGCGAGGTCAAGCGCGAGGTGAATAACCTCATCAACATGGCGACCGTCTTCAAGCGGCGCGAGGAGATGGGGCTTCCCAACGCGGACTTTTCGCTCCACATGGTCTTTACCGGCAACCCCGGTACAGGTAAGACGATGATCGCGCGTTTGATGGCGCGCGTCTACCGCTCGCTCGGGATCCTTTCCAAGGGTCAGCTTGTCGAGGTCGACCGCAGCGGGCTCGTCGCGGGCTACGTCGGTCAGACGGCCATCAAGACGAGCAAGGTCATCGAAAAGGCGCTCGGCGGCGTGCTGTTCATCGACGAGGCCTACGCCCTCAACGGCAAGGGCGACAACGACTTCGGTCAGGAGGCCATCGACACGCTCCTCAAGGCGATGGAGGATCACCGCGACGACCTTGTGGTCATCGTGGCGGGCTATGACGGCCTGATGGAGAAATTCATCCACTCGAACCCCGGCCTTGAGTCCCGCTTCAACCGCTACCTGCACTTTGACGACTACACGCTCGACGAGATGCTCGAGATTTTCAAAATGCAGTGCCGCAAGTCGCTCTACACCCTCTCTCCCGACGCCGAGCAGGACGTCAAGGACTTCATCTACGATGAGAACGCCGACGGTGTGACGTTCGGCAACGCGCGCGGCGTGCGCAACCTCTTCGAGCAGATCTTGACCGCGCAGGCCAACCGCCTCGCGAAGATGGAGAGCTTTACAAAGGATGATTTGATGACCCTCACGCGCGACGATGTCCTCCACGCCCGCGGCATGGAAGACGACACGACCGTCGCCGAGCTTGAAGCAAAAGCAGCAGAAAAAAAGGACGAATAAAAAAGGAAGGACGCGCAGCGTCCTTCCTTTTTTATTTCGTTGTTACGCTTCCTTGGCGGCGGGCTCTTCCTTCGGCTTATCCTTGGGGACGACGCGCTTTTCAGGCGTCACGCGGCCCTCGTCCACCGCGACCATGTGCTCAAGCAGGCGGACGACCATGTTGGAGTAGCCCCATTCGTTGTCGTACCACGCGATCAGCTTGACAAAGTCGTTGTCGAGCATGATGCCGGCGGTCTCGTCGAAGATGCAGGGGCAGGAATTGCCGATCAGGTCCGTGGAGACGACCTGGTCCGCGGTGTAGCCAATGATGCCCTTCATATAAGTCTCACTGGCGTGGCGGATGGCGTAGCAGATATCGGCGTAGGTGGTCTTGACCTTGAGGTGGGCGGTCAGGTCAACAACGGAGACGTCCGCCGTGGGGACGCGGAAGCTCATGCCGGTCATCTTGCCGTAGAGCTCGGGGATGACGCGGCCGACGGCCTTGGCGGCACCCGTGGAGGAGGGGATGATGTTGTTGAGGATGGAGCGGCCCGTGCGCCAATCACTGCCGCCGCGGGAGTCGACGGCCTTCTGCTTGGCGGTGGCGGCGTGGATGGTGGACATGAGCGCCTGCTCAATGCCGAACTCGTCGTTGACGACCTTGGCAAGGGGCGCTAAGCAGTTGGTGGTGCACGAGGCGTTGGAGACGACCTTCATGTCAGAATGGAGCAGCATGTGGTTCACGCCCATGACGAACGTGGGGGTGACCTCATCCTTGCCGGGCGCGGTCAGGATGACCTTCTTCGCGCCGCCCTTGAAGTGGCGGGAGGCCTTCTCGGTGGTGTTGTAAGCGCCGGTGGACTCGATGATGTACTCCGCGCCGCAGCTGGACCAGGGGATCATCGCCGCGTCGGACTCGCTGAAGACCTGAATGGTGTGACCGTTGACGATCAGGTTCTTGTCCTTGTGCTCCACCGTGCCGTTGAACTGACGGAACACGGAATCGTATTTGATCATATAGACCATGTAATCCAGATCCGCTTTGCGCAGGTTGATACCGCAGATGTCGAACTGCTCCGGATGCTCGATCATGATGCGCAGCACGACGCGGCCGATGCGGCCGAAGCCGTTGATGCCCACTTTGATAGCCATAATGATAATCCTCCACAGAAAATGTGATCGTATTGTTCGGAGCTCGCGCCCCGTCATTGCAGAATCATTATATCATGGCGTATTTTTTTGTCTTCCCCTTTTCGGGAAAAAGGTAGCTGAACTTTGTTGTACAAATGTGTGCAAAACAGACAAAAATAGCGAAAAACATTTGTCTAACTTCTCCAAATATTCCATACATTTGAAACATTCGAAGCATCCGTTCGTGCAAAAAATTGCGCTTTATCGCACTAAAATGACAGCAAACTTGCAAAACGAAAACGGCCCTCAAAGAGGGTCGTTTTACTTCAGTCTAAATTCAGTGGAGGCGCATTTCGAGCCTCCGGCTCGAAACAGCCAACGTCCCCCACGCGCATTTCGTGCTCCGCACGAAACAGCGCCAAAAATGAAAAATAGAAGCAGAGACCCTCATCACGCACCAAAAGGCGTCGCAGACTTTGCCGCCCGCAGGCGGCAAATAATCTTAATCGTTTTTTGGCGCGACATGCGCGTGCCAAAAAACTCTTCTCACGGAGCGGAGTGTGCGCGCCTGCGGCGCGTGCATGCAGCGCAGTGCAATCTCCTCAAAAAAAGAGGACGGCTTTCGCCGTCCTCTTTTTTTGAAGTGTTTACGCAAGCGCTGCGGTGATGATCGCCATGGAGTAGACCTCCTGGGCGTTGCAGCCGCGGGAGAGGTCGTTGATCGGCGCGTTCAGACCGAGCAGGATCGGGCCGTAAGCATCAAAAGAGCCGAGGCGCTGGGCGATCTTGTAGCCGATGTTGCCGGCGTTGATGTCGGGGAAGATAAAGGTATTGGCGTGGCCGCCGACCGCGTCGGTGATGTGCTTGGTCTTGGCGACAGCCGGAGAGACCGCCGCGTCGAACTGGAACTCGCCGCCGATCGGGGTGTCGGGCATGAGGGCCTTGGCCTTCTCGCAGGCATTGCGCATCTTGTCGACGTCCTCGCCCTTGCCGGAGCCGAGGGTGGAGTAGCTCAGGAAGGCGACCTTCGGGTCAACGCCGAAGATCTTGGCGCAGGAAACGGTCTCCTTGCAGATCTCGACGAGCTCGTCCTCGTTGGGCTTGATGTTGATGGCGCAGTCGGCCATGGCGAGCACTTCGTTCTCGCCGGAAGCGGCGGGACGGACCATGATGAAGCAGGAAGAGACGATCTTGTTGCCGGGCTTGGTCTTGATGAGCTGGAGCGCGGGACGGACCGTGTCGGCCGTGGAGTAGGTAGCGCCGCCGAGCAGGCAGTCGGCCTTGCCCATCTTGACGAGCATGGTGCCGAAGTAGTTGCTCTTCTTGAGCGCGGCGCGGCACTCGTCGGCGGTCATCTTGCCCTTGCGCAGCTCGACCATCTTGTCGACCATCTCGTCCATGCCGTCGTAATTCTCGGGGTCGATGATCTCGGCACCGCGGATGTTGAAGCCGATGTCCTCAGCGGCGGCGGCAATCTCATCGGGGTTGCCGACGAGCACGGGCTTTAAGAAGTTACCGGACAGCAGACGGGCGCTCGCTTCGAGAATGCGGGGGTCGGTACCTTCGGTGAAAACGATCGTTTTGGGGCTCTTTTTCAGCGTGCTGATCAGTTGTGCAAACATGTTGATTCCTCCTGATATATGATGTGCCGGTCAAGCGGGCACAGATTTACGGATATAGTATACACCCACTTTTTCACCCTCTCAAGGAAAAATAACGCAAAATTCATGCAAAAGTTTACAAATTTTCCAAACTCTTACAATATATTAGCAGTATCATTTTCCCAAAAGGCTTGACGGAGCCTTGAAAACCAAGTATACTGGTCAATGGTTACAAATTGTAACTTTTACTTTTACTTGCATCCTTTAAGGAGTTTTGATATGTCAGAGCAAAAACGATCCACCCCGCAGCGCAGCGAGGCACCCACGCAGCGCCGCCGCTCGAATGCCTCGCCGCGAAGACGGCCGAGCAGGCGCGGCGGCATGCCGCAATGGCTGAGCGGCTGGCTCGAGCACATGGCGCTGTTTTTTTCTACGCTTGGTGCGCGCATTCGCCGCATCGGCCCGCGCGCCCGCACCGTGATGCGCGAGAGCAGGGCGCGCAACTTCCCCGAATCCAACCGCTTTTTGGTGCAGGTCTTCCTCGTCATCGGCGGGATGTTCCCGATGTGGCACTCGCTGCTGCATGAAAGGATCATGGCGCGCCGCCGCCAGCGCAGCCACGCTGCCGGTGTGCACGAGGACCGCTGGCGCAGGCACGCGCGGCGCGTGAATCCGTTCTACTTTATCGGCGGCGCGGCGGTCGTGGCTGCGATCGCGCTGTTTTTCTCGTTCTACACGCTGGGAACGACCGTGGAGTATAACGGCAGCGTGGTCGACACCGTTGCCAGCGCCGCGCAGGCGCGCAAGGCGGCCTCCAAGCTCGAGAGCATCACGACCGAAACGCTCGGCAAGAGCTATGAGATCGCAAAGGATGCCATCCACTATTCGACGGCTTTCGTCCGCCGCAGCGATGTGACGGACGCGACGACCTTTGAGCAGGACCTCGCCGACGAGCTCGGTCAGGTGACCTACGGCTACTCGCTCTATGTCGACGATGAGATTATCGGTTCGACGCAGTACGCCGGCGCGCTGGACGAGCTGCTCAAGCAGATCAAGCAGGTCTACGCCTCGGCGGATACGCTGAGCGTCGACTTTGTCGAAAATGTCCGCATCGCGGAGGGCTACGTCCCGACCGACAGCGTGATGAACCTCGGCGAGATCGCCGAGATCCTGAATTCGACGAAGTCGGGCGAGGTGACCTACACCGTCGTCAAGGGCGACACCTGGGGCCAGATCGCCAACAACAACGGCATGACCGCCGCCGAGCTCGAAGCGCTGAACCCCGGCTACGACATCAACCGCATCCACATCGGCGATGCGCTGACGCTCTCGAACGCCGTGCCGTATCTGACCGTCAAGGTCACCGAGCGGCAGAACTATGTCGAGGACGTCAACTATGACGTGAACTACGTGAGCGATTCGTCCATGTATCAGGGCGACGAGCGCGTGATCTCCAAAGGTTCGTTCGGCAAGGCTGATATCGTGGCCGATGTCACCTATGTCAACGGCGAGGAGCAGGAGCGCACGGTTATTTCGTCCGTCACGCTCTCCGACCCTGTGGCCGAGACGCGCGCCCGCGGCACGAAGGTGCGCCCCACCTGGTACCCCACCGGCAGCTTCCGCTGGCCGTGCTCGGGCCGCATCACCTCGCGCTTTGGTTACCGCAACACCGGCATCCGCGGCGCGACGAGCAACCACAAGGGCATCGACATCGCCTGCTCCTACGGCACGCCGATCTACGCCGCCGACGGCGGCCGCGTGACCTACGCGGGCTACAAGGGCGCGATGGGCTACGTCGTTATCATCGACCACAACAACGGCTATGTCACGTATTACGAGCACAACTCGTCACTGCTCGTCTCCGCGGGACAGACGGTCTACAAGGGCCAGCAGGTCGCCAAGGCGGGCCGCAGCGGCGTCGCCAGCGGTGTCCACTGCCACTTCGGCATTCAGAGAAACGGCAGCTACGTCAACCCGCTCAACTATCTTAGCTAAAATCAAAGGGATCCCATCCGATGGATGGGATCCCTTTGATTTTAGGGGATCGCACTTCGCTTCGTGCCTTGCCGCCGTAGGCGGCTGCGACACGCGCGAAGCGAGAAGAATAAATCGCCACGCGCATGTCGCGGCGATTTATGATTAAAATTATTTCGCGTCTGCGGACGCGAAAGTCTGCGACGCTGGTGCCTGTTTTCTGCCCGTGGGGGCAGAAAATGCGGCGGGTGGGGGACGGAGGATGTTGCTTCTGGCCTGTTCGCTGCCGGAGGCAGCGAATGCGGCGGGTGTGGGATGCTGGCTTTTGCGCCGATTGGGGTGTGGGGGCCTGTTTGCCGCTGGTCGCGGCAAATGCGGCATGGGGATCATGAAAAGACCGCTGCGGACTCCGCGGCGGGCTTTCTATTTGTCATTTACTGTTCCGTTAAGACGCGGCGGACCTCGCCGGTGAAGTAGAGCGAGCCCCAGGAGCAGATGGCGTCGTCCTCACCTGCAAGCGCTAAGACGCGGCGGACGCCGTCGTCGGTATCCTTGGCGGGGACGGCCTGCACGCCCTGTGCGTTCAGCCACGCGGCGAGCTCGTTTTCATCGAGTGCGCGGGCAGAAGGCGGCGTGATGACGACGAACGCCTTGGCGAGCGGGAGCGCGCGGCGCAGCATTTGCTGCCAGTCCTTGTCGCGAAGCACCCCTGTGAGGAAGATGAGTTTTTTGTCGCCGTAGAGCGCGGCGAGCGAATCCATCAGCGCGTCGACGCACTGGGGATTGTGCGCGCCGTCAACGATGAAGTCCGGCCCGCGGCGCAGAAGCTCGAGCCGTCCGGGCCACTGGGCGTGGGAAAGGCCCTCGTCAATGGCCTCGTCCGTGAGCTTGTCCCAGCCGCGCGAGCGCAGCGCGTTGCACACGTCGATGACCGTCAGCGCGTTCAAGAGCTGATACTCGCCGAGAAGCCGCAGGTGGTACGGCCCGCGGCCGCGGTATTTGAACTCTTGACCGTCGAGCGAGGACGAAATACGCTCAAGCTTTTCCTGCGCGGTGATTGTGAGAGCCACGTCCTCCTGCGCGCACTTTTCTCGCGCGACGTTCTCCACACCCTCGCTCTGGCCGAAGAGCACGGCGTGCGAGCCATGCTTGATGATGCCGCATTTCTCCGCGGCGATCTTCTCGACTGTGTCGCCGAGAATGGCCGTGTGCTCCAAGCCGATGTTCGCCACGACGCAGACCTCCGGCGCGGGGATGACGTTCGTCGAGTCCATGCGCCCGCCGAGGCCGACCTCGAGCGAGACGATGTCGCACTGCTCCTGCACGAAGTAGAGGAAGGCGATGGCCGTCATGATCTCAAAGCCCGTGGGCATTTCACTCATGCTCTCCGCTGCGTTCCGCACGGTGTTTGTGAGCGAAATGAGGGAGTTGTCGTCGATCTCTTCCCCGTTCACGCGCATGCGCTCGTGGAAGCGCAGCAGGTGCGGCGAGGTATAGAGTCCCGTGCGGTACCCCGCGCGCTGGAGCACGGAGGCGAGCATCGCGGCGGTCGAACCCTTGCCGTTCGTGCCGGCAATGTGGACGAATTTGAGTTTTTCCTGCGGGTTGCCGAGCAGGCCCAGCAGCTCATACGAGCGGGACAGGCCCGGCTCGCTCTGCTCCCAGTTGTCGAATTGCAGATATTTGAGGGTCTCGTCGATGGTTTGCAGTTCTTTCACATTGTTCACCTGTATTTCTTTAAAATGCGGCGGAAGCGTCAGCCTCCGCCGATGGAATATCGTGTTACCGGTCGATCTTGCGCAGCGCTGCGGTGAATTCTCCGGGCAGCGGGCAGGAGAGCGAAACAAGCTCTTTTGTCCGCGGGTGAATGAATTGAAGCCCCACCGCGTGCAGGCACTGCCCCGTAAGGCCGGGGACGGGCTTTTTTGCGCCGTACACCGTGTCGCCTAAAATCGGGTGGCCGAGGTAGGCCATGTGCACGCGGATCTGGTGCGTGCGCCCGGTCTCGAGCCGGCACTGCACGTGCGTATAGCCGGGGTAGCGCGCGAGCACCGTCCAGTGCGTCACCGCGCGCCGCCCGCCGGGCACCACCGCCATGCGCTTGCGGTCGCGGCTGTCGCGCGCGATGGGAGCGTCCACCGTACCGCGATCCTCGCGCAGGTTTCCCACCACGATGCACTCGTAGGTGCGCGCGAGCGTGTGGTCTGCAAGCTGGGCGGAGAGGAACTGGTGGGCATAGTCATTTTTTGCCGCGATGATGAGCCCGCTCGTGTCGCGGTCGATGCGGTGCACGATGCCGGGACGCAGCGCGCCGCCGACACCGGAAAGACTTGCGCCGCAGTGATAGAGCAGCGCATTGACAAGCGTTCCGTCCGGATGCCCCGGCGCGGGGTGGACAACAAGCCCGCTCGGCTTGTTGACAACGATCACATCGTCGTCCTCGTAGACAACGTCGAGCGGAATATCCTGCGGCACAGCGTCGATGGGCGCGGGCTCCTCGGGGGTGAACTCGATGGTTTCATTCCCTGTGAGCTTGAGGCTCTTGCTCGGCACTTTGCCGCTGACGAGCACACGCCCTTCTTCGATGGCTTTCGCCGCGGCGGAGCGGGTCAGGTCTTCAATTGCGCGGGCGAGGCAGGCGTCGAGCCGCGTACCGGCATCGGCTTCACTTGTTTGCAGCAGGATCGGTTCCATCGACCTTGTTCCCCCAGTTTTTCTCGTCGCTCTTGCTGTAAAAGGCAAGGTAGTAAATCAGCGCGCAGACCGTGCCGCACACGACGAACACATCCGCCACATTGAAGACGGGAAAGTCCATGAACATCGTGTCTAACATGTCGACGACGTACCCGAGGCGCACGCGGTCAATGAGATTGCCGATGCCGCCGCCGAGGATGATCGCGAGCGACCACTGGCCCAGCGGATGGCGCACGATCTTGACGAGCAGCCATGCGATGGCGCACATGCCCGCCGCCGTCAGCGCGATGAGCAGCCACCGTGCGCCCGAAAAGCTCGACCACGCCGCGCCGTAGTTGTGCACGCGCGTGAGCTGTAACAGCGGCGGCAGCAGCGGCTCCGATTCGCCGAGCGACATTGTGTTCACGACGAGGAATTTGACGGCCTGATCCGCCGCCACGCAGAAAACCGCCGCGAGGGCAAGGCAGACCGCCTTGCCCTTTGAGCGTCGGTAAAATGCAGCGTATAAAATCACCATCAGCGCCAGCGCGCCGAAAAAGATCCACAGGATCGGCGGCGCG
>ENA-ORTV01000677-ORTV01000677.1-human-gut-metagenome-genome-assembly--contig:-NODE-677-length-40865-cov-3.824112_pt1 | contig 40865 bp, 28 predicted proteins | sample MGYA00241915_ERZ509194 | MGnify/ENA primary metagenome ERZ509194 (study PRJEB26280, sample SAMEA2338810) | human gut metagenome | biome: human gut; feature: human-associated habitat; material: faeces... | reverse complement strand
CCGCCGTAACCACCGGTGACAAATATACCGAGGCGGTCTGTTAAGCGATATTCCAGATTGACGCGTGCCTGGAGGGCATAGAGGCGTGCAGGGAAACCGTAATCTTTATTCTTGAAGTTTTCGATGTGTTGGAAGCCTAGGTCACCGCTGATGAACAACTGCTTGTACAAAGGTAATTCGAGACCGGCACGATAGAAGAGGGAGGCGGAAAACTTATCGCTGAAATCCAGATAATGTGTACCACCGCCTAAGATGGTATAGAACAACTTGTTCTTGAAACGGGCACCTACATTCAGCTTTGTAGTGTTTCCTCCGAAAAGCATTAGCTGTACTTTCGTATCCGGATTGGCATTTACCAGACCTAACTGGAAACCATCGAAGTTCTCCTTATAGTAATTGAATAATCCAATTTGCAATCCTTTTCCGCTTTTTGCCATGTTCATGGGGGCAAGTTGTGCACCGGTAAAACTTCCGCCTACCACGTTACCGAGTCCGGATATTTGCATACCGTGCATGTCTTCTCCTGTGATGTTACCCAAGCCGCTGATTTGTATGCCTCGCAGACTTTGGCCTACAATATTCAGAAGTCCGGAAGTGGTGATGCCATTGAAGCTCTCACCTGCAATATTGGCTAATCCTGCCAGGTGCACACCCGAAGAGTTTTCACCGCTAATGTTCAGCAGACCACCTATGATAACACCACTGGTGTTGTCTCCTGTTATATTGGTGAGCCCCGAGAAAATGACACCTTGTGCATGATTTCCCGTGATGCCGACTAAACCGGATATGGATACGCCACTGAGATTATTCCCATTCACGTTACTGATACCGGCAATCTGGACGCCTCGCATACTGCCTCCTACTAAGTTGGCAAGTCCTGTGATTTGTACACCGTTCATGTCACGCAACACCACTCCACCCAGTAGATTGATACCCACGCCGTTCAGGCGGTTCATGGAGGAAAAAAGACCGAGGTTGAGGCAGGTACTGCCGACAGTATCAGTCTGCTGTGTAGACATGTTCTTCCACAAGGATAGGTTGATGCCGACAGGCTCTCTGTCTTTCTTTGTTGTTGACGGACTGTCAGTGGTCTGTGCAGGGAGTGTACCCGCAACCATCAGTAATGCAATAATGGATGGAAATAATCGTCTCATTGGTTTCAATCTTTAATTTCGTCCGGCCAAGGGGCTAATTTGCCGGTGGCACGAAGCGTAGGACGCTGTGCATCTACCGACCGGAGATAGTTACTTAATTTCTGTGCTAATTTCTTTACGATACGCGGATTCTTTATAGCCACGTCGTTTTTCTCGCTGATATCTTCCGGAATATTAAACAGTTCACGTTTACCGTCCGCAAAGTAATATACAAGTTTCCAGTCACCGGAGCGGATGGAGCAGGTAGCCCCAATACCCGGGCCCGAAGGTCCCCAACTATGGGGATAGTGCCAATAGATATCACGATCCTTGACTTTGCCCTTTCCTGTCAACAACGGCATAAAACTGATACCATCCCGTTTTTGCACGGTAGTGTACTTCTGGACGCCTGCTATCTCAAGAATAGTCGGGTAGAAATCTTCAATCATCAGATAATCTCCACATTTCGTGTCCGGAGCTACTACACCGGGCCAGCTCACGATCATCGGTTCGCGTACACCGCCCTCGTAAGCGGAACCTTTTCCACTGTTAAGCGGGTAATTCTGTGTATGCAGTTCTCCGGCACGGGTATGTGCAGCCAGTCCGCCATTATCGGACATGAAGAGAATGACTGTATTTTCTGTCAGATGGTTGCGTTCCAGATAATCCATCAGATCTCCCAGACTTTTATCCATCCCTTCAATGAGGGTGGCATAGGCGGCCTCTACGGGTGGAAGTCCTTTATCCAGATATTTCTGATAGAAGCGATAGTCCGGTTGTATAGGCGTATGAATGGCATAATGAGCCATATATAAGAAGAATGGTTCATCTTTCTGTTGTGCGCTATCCAAGGCCTTCATCGCTTCCAGTGTAAGTGCTTCGCTGAGGAAGGTGTCCGTACCATGATATTTTTCCAATCCCGGAACTGCTGCCAACGGACTTTTCCCGTCCGGCTTATTACCGAAATTATTCTTGCCGTAGTAACTGGCCGGTGAACCGGCAGCGTGTCCGGCTATGTTTACTTCAAAGCCCATCGTCAGCGGATCAGCTCCGGGAGTATCATTGGCTCCAAAGTGGGCTTTACCGCAATGAATGGTCTGATATCCGTTCTCTTTAAGCACTTGTGCAAGCGTAGTGACTTGTGTAGTGTGTTCGATTCCCGGTTCCTGACAAATACCATTCACATTCCATTCAGGATAGATCATCACAGAGTCCGGTTGTTCATGCGTTGTATTTTTGCGTAATGTCCAACTTGTCACACGATGCCGCGCGGCATTCATCCCTGTAAAAAGACTGACCCGGGTGGGGGAGCTGATACTACAGGCGTATGCTTGTGTGAACATCTTCCCTTGTGCCGCCAGGCGTTCCATATTCGGCGTGTGGTAAGTGTCGTTGTAATGCGTTCGTTGAGTCCAGAAAGGCAGCGAAGTATCCTGCCATCCCATGTCGTCAACCAAAAACAGAACTATGTTCGGACGTTGCTTTTCTTTCGGCACTCCCTTTGCCGGAGATGCCGCAATCGCTTCTCCTGCCATACCACACATGGGCAATATGGCAGCAGATAGTAATAATTCGTTTTTCATTTGAGATGATACTTTATAAAGGTTAGTTTCTTTTTCTTATCCCTTCGCCTCTTGGTATAAGAACCGTTTAATGGAGCGTTTGGGCGTTTTCTCAAATTCTTCGGGATAGATTTTCATTTTGAATATCTGGCTGTATGCCGGAAGCTCTGCGTTTAACGCAACGCGGTTTTCTTCCATGACGCGTTCGATGTCTGTAGTGGTCAGACCATGCGCAAAAGCATCGTCAAAGTCAGGATATACCAGTCCGACAAGCTTTTCATTTTGCTGTACGATGATGCTTTCGGCAACATACGGCAGGTTGTTCAGTTTGTCTTCTATTTCTTCGGGATAGATATTCTGTCCGCTGGCACCGAGCAGCATGTTCTTGCTGCGTCCCTTGATGGTTACATTGCCCTCGGCATCCATCAGCGCAAGGTCACCGGTGTGCAACCAACCGTCTGCATCAATAGCCTCACGGGTGGCTTCTTCATTTTTATAGTATCCCAGCATGACGTTAGGTCCGCGGCATACGATTTCTCCCGCTATGTTTTCCGGATCAGGAGAAAGGATTTTCACTTCCATACGGGGGACGGCCTTACCGCAGGAACCCGGTTTGAAGCGTGACCAGTCTTCGTAACAGATGATCGGCCCGCATTCTGTCATTCCGTAACCTACCGTGTAGGGGAATTCTATCATGCGAAGGAACTGTTCTACTTCCTGGTTGAAAGCGGCACCCCCTACAATGACTTCCGCAAAACGTCCACCGAAGGCACTGACTACTCCTTCGCGTACGGTTGTCTTGATCTTGTCGTTGATGATGGGGACTTTAAGCAATAGTTTCATGGTTGGTGTTTCCAGTTTCGGAAGCACGTTCTTCTTGATAATCTTTTCTATAATAAGCGGTACGGCTACCACCAGGTGCGGCTTCACTTCCGAGAATGCCTGGAAGATAATCTTCGGACTTGGCATACGGGTGAGGAAGTATATCTGACATCCTGCGGAGAACTCGTACAGGAATTCGAATGCCAGGCCATACATGTGCGCCATCGGTAGCATGGAGATAATCTTATCCCCGGCCTTCAGTGGCAATACCTCAAATGCAAATGCTGTATTCGACCACAGACTGCGATAGGGTAGCATTACGCCTTTGGAATAACTCGTCGTACCGGAAGTATAGTTGATTACTGCCAGTTCTTCAGGCTGGTCCTTGTGATATTCGATGTGTTCCTTGCGGAAATTCTTGGGATATTTCTTGCCGAACAACTCATTCAGGTGTTCGCGGGCATAATCCAGCTTTTCCGTACGGGATATCAGGATAGAGAAATCCGTCATCAGGATGATGCCTTCCAGAATGGTCATGGCGGCTTCGTTCAGATTCTCCCATACCTGGTCGCCCACAAACAGTAATTTGGCTTCGGAATGGTTTACGATGTTATGTATATTATCCGCTTTAAATTCGTGCAGGATAGGAACTGCAACGGCTCCGTAGGTCAGTGTAGCGAGGAAAGTAACTCCCCAGTGTGAACTGTTACGTCCGCAGATGGCAATTTTATCTCCTTTCTTGATGCCGCTTGCTTCGAAGATTAAGTGTACTTTCTCTATTTTGCGGGCTACGTCTTTGTATTGCAGGGTAGCCCCATTATAATCGGTCAGGGCATCCAGGTCCCAATTCTGTTTAATGCTGTTCTCAATATAGGCGATAAAACTTTGTTCCATGATATTATATATTGCACATTTAGTTGAAATTTGTGCAAATATAAGGCTTTATAGAAAGAATGCAAATTTTTAACTGAAAAAAGCGGAGGGGATGTACAATTTAGCTTGATGGATGAATCTCACCACAGAGTAACACAGAGTTTTATTTTCCTTGAGTTCAAATTAATAAAACTCTGTGTTACTCTGTGGTGAATTTAATGCATTACCGCCCTAAGTACCAGTTGTACATGCGTTGTACGCCTTCTTCAATCTCCACTTTGTGGTGCCAGCCCAGAGCGTGCAGTTTCGAGGGGTCAGTCAGTTTGCGCATGGTTCCGTCCGGTTTGGTGCTGTCGAAAGTCAGCTGACCTTGGTAACCTACGGTGGAAACTATCAGTTCGGCCAGTTCGCGGATAGAGATTTCCTTGCCTGTACCTATATTAATATGGCAGTTACGAATATCTTTATCACCTTGTTTGTAGGTGTCTTTGAAGTCTACATGCTCCATGACGAAGACGCTGGCATCTGCCATTTCTTCGCTCCAGAGGAATTCGCGAAGAGGTGTGCCTGTACCCCATAATTTCACTTCACTGTTGCTGATACCGTATTTGGCAAGGATGGCAAGGATATCTTCCTTACTGCTGTTGCCGTCGATACCTTCTACCGGACGCTGGTTCAGGTCTTTGCATATTGCATCCCAGTCGCCTTGCTTCAGGCAATGAGCCAGATGTATCTTGCGAATCATGGCAGGCAGCACATGGCTGCGTTCCAGATCGAAGTTGTCATTTGGACCATAGAGGTTGGTAGGCATTACGGCGATGTAATTCGTGCCATATTGCAGGTTGAAACTCTCGCACATTTTCAGTCCGGCAATCTTGGCGATGGCGTACGGTTCGTTGGTATATTCCAGCGGAGAGGTGAGGAGCACTTCTTCTTTCATGGGTTGTTCGGCATCACGCGGATAGATGCAGGTGCTTCCCAGGAAGAGGAGTTTCTTCACATTGTGGCGAAAACTTTCACCGATGACATTTTGCTGTATTTGCAGGTTTTTGTAGATGAAGTCGGCACGGTAAATGCTGTTTGCCATGATGCCGCCAACGAAAGCAGCGGCAAGGAATACATATTCCGGTTGTTCTTCATCAAAGAATTTACGTACGGAAACGGCATCCAGCAAATCGAGCTCTTTGTGGGTTTTGCCAATGAGATTGGTATATCCTTTATCTTGCAGGTTTTTCCAGATGGCGGAACCTACCAGACCACGGTGTCCGGCTACGTAGATTTTGGCGTTCTTGTCTAACATTATAGTTCTGATTTTTATATATTATTTTTCAAGTGATCTCAGATATAGCTTCTTCACAAACTTCATATCGTGTGCTGCCATGATTTTCACCAATTCTTCAAAACTGGTTTGTCTCGGGTTCCAGCCTAAAAGAGTTTTGGCCTTTGTCGGATTACCTAACAGCTGTTCCACTTCGGCAGGGCGGAAATATTTAGGATCTATTTCTACAAGCGTTTTTCCTGTTTGCACATCGATACCTTTTTCTTCTACGCCTTCACCTTCCCAGCGCAGTTCGATGCCTACTTCCTTGAAGGCAAGGGTGGCAAACTCGCGGACGGTATGCATTTCGCCTGTGGCTATCACGAAGTCTTCCGGTGTATCGTGCTGAAGAATCAGCCACATACATTCTACATAATCTTTCGCATATCCCCAGTCGCGACGTGCATCCAGATTACCCAGATACAGTTTGTCCTGGAAACCTTGGGCTATGCGGGCGGCGGCCAGCGTAATCTTACGGGTTACGAATGTTTCTCCTCTACGTTCGCTTTCGTGATTGAAAAGGATACCGTTTACGGCAAACATACCATAACTTTCGCGGTAGTTCTTTGTAATCCAGAAGCCGTATTGTTTGGCTACTCCGTATGGGCTGCGGGGATAGAAAGGAGTTGTTTCCGATTGGGGGACTTCCTGTACTTTACCGTAAAGTTCCGAAGTGGAGGCTTGGTAAATCTTTGTCTTTTTCTCCATGCCGAGGATGCGGACAGCTTCCAGCATACGCAGCGTGCCGATGGCATCTGCCTCTGCGGTGTATTCCGGTACGTCGAAAGATACTTTTACATGGCTTTGTGCAGCGAGGTTATATATTTCGTCCGGCTGTACCTGTTGGATGATGCGGATCAGCGAGCTGCTGTCCGTCATGTCACCGTAATGCAGGTTAATGGTGCGCTTTTGCTTCATGTCGCGTACCCATTCGTCGAAGTACAGATGTTCGATGCGCCCTGTATTGAATGAAGAAGAACGGCGGAGAATACCGTGCACTTCATATCCTTTCTGTAATAAGAATTCGGCGAGAAACGAACCGTCCTGACCTGTTATTCCGGAGATTAAAGCTGTTTTCATATTGTAGGCTTCTTTATTGATTATTTTTTGCGGGAGCAAAATTCGTTATTTTTTACGAGAATACAAAACTTATTGGCTTGTCACTTATATATCTTATCTACTATCAGTGCAATAGCCCCATCTCCCGTTACATTGCAGGCAGTACCGAAGCTATCCATTGCAATGTAGAGTGCGATCATCAGTGCCTGTGCCGATTCATCGAAACCGAGCATGGATTGCAGGATACCCAGGGATGCCATGATGGCACCACCGGGAACTCCCGGAGCGGCTACCATCGTGATTCCCAGCATGAAAATGAAACCGGCAAACAAGGGGAAATCAAAAGGCATGCCTTGCATCATCATCAGAGCAAGAGCGCATGCTACGATTTTCAGCGTGCTGCCGGATAAATGTATCGTGGCGCAAAGAGGGATAACAAACCCTGCAATATCAGAGGATACGCCGTTCTTCTTTGTCTGTTCCAGGGTAACAGGGATAGTGGCGGCAGAAGACTGTGTACCTAAAGCCGTGAAATAGGCGGGCAGCATCTTTCCTAACAATTTAAAAGGATTCCGGCGGACAAACAGCGCAGCGATACAATATTGAAATACCAGCAGGAAGATGTGCAGCAGGAAGATTACGCCGATAATCTTTATAAATACCATTAAGATAGAGAATACCTGTCCCGAATGTGTCATATTAAGGAATATGCCGAATATATAAATAGGAAGCAACGGCAGGATCACTGCACTGATCATACGGACAATGATATCCTGAAAATCACGTGCTGCATTCTTCAGTGTATCGTTTTTCAGTTGGGCAAGTCCCAACCCTAAAGTGAAAGCCAGTACCAGTGCCGTCATCACATTCATGAGCGGTGGAATGGCGACTGAGAAAAACGGCAATATCCCTTGCGCTTCACTGACCTCTTCCAGCGGGGCACCGGACTCTATCAGATGAGGAAATATAGTTACTCCTGTAAAGTAAGAGAGGAAACCGGAAAACAGGGTTGCCCCGTAAGCTATCAGGGCGGTAATCAACAGCAGTTTCCCGGCACCTTTACCGATGTCGGCAATAGCTACGGTAACCAGTCCCACAATAATCAGCGGTATGGAGAAATTCAGAAATTCGCTGAAGATACCGTTGAATGTAACGAACAGACGTACCAATTCTCCGGGAAGAAAATTACCAAAAAGAATACCGAATGCGATGGCTATAAGGATACGCGGCAGTAAGCCGATATGTAGTTTTTTCATAAAACTGAATTTAAGTTTCTCCATTGAAATAGAGTTATGTTTGCAAAAGTACGATTTTTATTCGAAATTCATACGAACAAATGCCCTTGACATATTGTTTCCATTTCAATGAAACAATAACAAAAAAATGCAAGTTATGACAGAAAAAGGACAAAAGACAGACATCGGCTTAATCGGACTTGCCGTGATGGGGGAGAATTTAGCTTTGAATATGGCGGACAAGGGATGGCATGTGTCCGTGTTTAACCGTACTGTTCCGGGAGTGGAAGAAGGTGTGGTAGAACGCTTTATCAACGGTCGTGCCAAAGGGAAAAGTATTGAAGGATATACTGAAATCCCTGACTTTGTAGAGTCCATTTCCACCCCGCGCAAAATCATGATGATGGTGCGTGCCGGCAGTGCCGTAGATGAACTGATGGAACAACTCTTTCCGCATCTTTCTCCGGGAGATATCTTGATAGATGGAGGCAACTCAAACTATGAAGATACCAACCGTCGTGTGGCATTGGCCGAATCGAAAGGTTTCCGCTTTGTCGGTGCCGGTGTTTCGGGCGGTGAAGAAGGAGCGTTGAATGGTGCTTCTATTATGCCGGGCGGTTCCGTTACTGCCTGGGATGAAGTAAAACCCATCCTGCAAAGTATTGCTGCACGTGCTGCCGATGGTACTCCTTGCTGTGACTGGATTGGTCCGGCCGGCTCGGGACATTTCGTTAAAATGATACATAATGGTATCGAATACGGTGATATGCAGTTGATTGCCGAAGCCTACTGGGTGATGAAGAATCTTCTGCAACTGAATAATGAAGACATGGCTTCCGTTTTTGCCCACTGGAATGAGGGTAAGTTGCGTAGCTATCTGATAGAAATTACAGCCAATATTCTTCGGCATAAGGATAAGGCGGGCGGTTACCTGATTGACAAGATACTGGACACTGCCGGACAGAAAGGCACCGGTAAATGGTCCGTTATCAATGCAATGGAATTGGGTATGCCTCTGGGACTGATTGCAACGGCTGTTTTTGAGCGTAGTCTTTCAGCGCAGAAAAATCTGCGTGAGGCAGCTTCCAAACAATTCATTTGCCAGCGCTCACAAGTGGTTTATAATAAGCCGGAACTGGTGAAAGATATTTATTCCGCTTTGTATGCTTCTAAACTGGTATCCTATGCACAAGGTTTTGCCGTGTTGCAAAAGGCGTCCGAATCTTTCGGCTGGGATCTCGATCTGGCATCCATTGCCCGTATGTGGCGCGGAGGCTGTATCATCCGCAGTATATTCCTGAATGATATAGCGGCTGCTTTTGAGGCACAGCAGAAGCCGAAACATTTGCTACTCGCTCCTTATTTCCGGGAAGAAATCAAAGAGTTGCTCTCCGGTTGGAAGCACCTTGTAGCCCATGCGATGAAAGAGGAACTGCCTGTTCCGGCTTTCTCTTCCGCATTGAACTATTTCTATTCGCTGGTATCTGCGAAGCTCCCTGCTAATATGATTCAGGCTCAGCGTGACTATTTCGGCGCACATACCTTTGAGCGTACCGATGAACTTCGCGGACAGTTCTTCCATGAAAACTGGACCGGACATGGCGGAGATACAAAATCAGGTACCTATAATGTATAAAATGAAGCCCTGGTAATAAAATTATGAAGCAAGAGCTAATGAATTTATTGCAAGGGCTAATTTGCAGAAGCTAATCAAAAAAAACAAGATTCTATGAGTAAATTTGTAATGATCATATTCGGCGCTTCGGGCGACTTGACGAAACGCAAACTGATGCCGGCACTCTACTCGCTCTACAAGGATAATCGTTTGCCCGAAGGATTTGCCATTCTCGGTATCGGCCGTACCGACTATGCGGATGAAACTTATCGCGATTATATCCTGAACGAGCTGGAACATTTTGTCACACCGGCCGAAGTGGGAATGAAAGAGTTCTGCACTCATTTGCACTACCTTAGTATGGACCCTGCCATAGAAGAAGGTTACGGAACCCTGGACAGCCGTTTGCAGGAAATCACCGGTGAAAAGGAACCGGACAATTTACTGTTCTATCTCGCTACGCCGCCCTCACTTTATGGCGTCATCCCTCTACATCTGAAAACAGCCGGATTGAATCGTAAACATACCCGCATCATCGTCGAAAAGCCTTTCGGCTACGACCTGAAGTCGGCACAAGAATTAAACCATATCTATGCTTCCGTTTTCGAAGAGTCTCAGATCTATCGCATTGACCACTTCCTTGGTAAAGAGACGGCACAAAATATCCTTGCTTTCCGTTTTGCCAATGGCATTTTTGAACCGTTGTGGAATCGTAATTACATCGATTATGTAGAGGTTACCGCTGTCGAGAATCTCGGTATCGAACAGCGTGGCGGCTTCTATGACGGTACAGGCGCTTTGCGCGACATGGTACAGAACCACCTTATCCAACTGGTGGCCCTCACTGCCATGGAGCCTCCCGCTGTCTTCACCGCCGATAATTTCCGTAACGAAGTGGTAAAAGTCTACGAGTCACTGAAACCTCTGACGGATGAAGATTTGAATGAACATATAGTCCGCGGACAATATACCGCTTCCGGTTCTAAAAAGGGCTACCGTGAAGAGAAGAACGTCCCCGCCGATTCGCGCACTGAAACTTACATCGCCATGAAGATCGGTATTGATAACTGGCGTTGGAGCGGCGTACCTTTCTACATCCGCACAGGAAAGCAGATGCCTACCAAGGTGACGGAAATCGTAGTGCACTTCCGTGAAACGCCCCATCAGATGTTTCATTGCCATGGCGGACACTGTCCGCGGGCTAACAAACTAATCCTCCGCCTGCAACCCAACGAGGGTATTGTGCTGAAATTCGGCATGAAAGTTCCCGGACCGGGATTCGATGTGAAGCAGGTAATGATGGACTTCAGTTACGACCAACTGGGCGGACGCGCCACGGGCGATGCTTATGCCCGCCTGATTGAAGACTGCATTCAGGGCGACCCGACACTCTTTACCCGCAGTGACGCTGTCGAAGCCTCCTGGCGTTTCTTTGATCCTGTGCTGCGCTATTGGAATGAATATCCTGACGCGCCTCTCTACGGTTATCCTGTCGGAACCTGGGGGCCGCTGGAAAGTGAAGCTATGATGCACGAACATGGTGCCGACTGGACCAATCCGTGTAAAAACCTTACGAACACTGATCAATATTGTGAGTTATGAAAACTTATATCTATAGTACAGCTGTCGAAACGGCGCGCGCTCTCATCAAGCATCTTATTAGTTTGATGGAGGAAGAGCCGCAGAAGATTTTTCACATAGCATTCAGTGGAGGCAGCACGCCCTCGCTCATGTTCGATTTGTGGGCGGAAGAATTCAAGGATGCCACTCCGTGGAGCCGTATGCGTATTTATTGGGTGGACGAACGGTGTGTACCTGCCGAAGATTCGGAGAGTAACTATGGCAATATGCGCCGGCTGTTGCTGGATGAAGTGGGAATACCTGAGGAGTATATTTTTCCTATTGACGGCAGCAACGATCCCGATGATGAGGCGAATAGCTATTCTCGCATAGTGCGTTGCAATGCGCCACTCTGGCATGGCTTCCCGGCTCTTGATATTGTTCTGTTGGGGGCGGGAGAAGACGGGCATACCTCGTCCATTTTCCCCGGTCAGGAGTATTTGCTTTCTTCTTTCCATCCTTACGAGGTAAGTGTTAATCCTTACAATGGGCAGAAGCGCATAGCCATGACCGGCTGTTTGCTTTTTAATGCCAAGCAGCTGATTTTCTTTGTGACAGGCAGAAACAAGTCTAACGTTGTGCGCGATATTCTGGATTCGGGTGATACCGGTCCGGCTGCCTATGTGGCGCACCATGCCTGGAATGTGGAAGTGTTTATGGATGAGCTGGCGAAACCCCAACCCATCCATGAGAGTGATTTATAAAAAAAGAGAGTGATTTATCATCAATTGGACGTTCCGCTTTCCAGAATGCTGACGATGGAGAACAGCGTGAAACAGATGCCGCCTAATCCTGCCAATACGCGTGCGGGAACAAAGTAGACATCATTCAGTGTTGTCATTTCAAACAGAAAAGCAGAGAGGAAAAGACAAGTAAGCGCGGTGAGCACCGGAATGAGCGGAATTCGGTTCGCCAGCTTAAAGACGTTCCGCCAAATAACAGCCAGCAGAATTACTTTGCTGGATATGCTGTAACAAACTAAACCCAGACCTATCATAATGTATCCGGTGGAAGACTTGCCCGGGTCGGCATTCGTCAGCACCCAAAGTCCCCACAGGATACTCAGTGTACCCATCACCAATACGAGGGCGGGCCACCATTTTCGTTCGGCAGCACTATAAGAGTTACGTATCTGCCGGACAATGGTAGCAACCAGTGCAACCAGGCTCGTACAGATACATGCCAGTCCGGCCATAACGTGTCCGGCCACATAGTAAGCGGTGTGGATATCACTTTGTCCCAATAACCAGAATGCCCAAACCCATGTAATGACGGCGAACACAACAGCCAGAATGATGAGTATGTCCGCCTGTGCCGAAGAGAATGACTTGGCAGGTACGGCATGGTCAGTCTTCTTGGAATTTTGCGTGATGAAGGTGAAGCGGGTGGAAGAGGTGGCGGTAGTGGCTACACATGCAGTGATGAAAGCTACTCCGCAAATGACATGTCCCGCAACGAAATGGGCCACCGTACTGCCGTCACTAATGTATGTCATTCCACCGATGAAACACACCACGGCAGCCAGATAGCCGATGATGGGCAGGGCATATTTTGCCGCCGTACTATACGTGTGGATAATCTGCCGGATGATGGTACCTGCCGTAGCGAACAGCGCGATACATATCATTCCTAAAGAGAAGACCACGGGCCCCGCAACGAATCGGTTCGTGTCCGTCCCCATGTCGAGCACAAAGGCTCCGTAGCCGAAACAAAAAAGGGCCATCAGCAATGGGATAGCCCTGAAAAGGATACTAATACCGTAATTCATAACTGTTATCGTTTTTAAGTTTCCCCTTCCAACAGTATTCCTTACGGTTTGTTTTTGGTTTTAATATTTGTTCACCACAGATTTATTTCTCAAAGATGGCATTCCTGTATTCGTTGGGCGTCATGTCATAGCGTTCGCGGAAGAGGCGGTGGAAGGTGGACGCATTGGGCAATCCACATTCTTCGGCGATGTGACTGATGATATATTCGGGATGCTCGCGAATGAGTTCGACTGCATGTTCCAGGCGCAGGTTGTTGATATAGGCGGTAGAGCTTACTCCGGTACACTGCATCAGGATGACGTTGAGGCGAGTTCGGTTTGTGCCCGATAGCATGCACAAGTCGTGGCGTGAGAATTTAGGATCCAGATAGGGAGACTGTTTGCTGAGTATGCCTTCCATTAGATCAAATATCCGGCGGTTTTCTATCTGTTCCAGTGTGTTGTATTCTCGCTTCGGTTCATTATCTTTTTCTTCATCATCTTCCGTTCCATGGTCTTGCAGGTCCGGCATGCTGTCTTCTTGTCTGCATTCGGCAGCGGTTTTCATTTGTTCTATCTTCTGTTGCAGGGTGTTGATGGTGTCGCGGCTTTCGCTCAATCGCTTTTTGCTGTTCATTTCTTCGTTGATGCTGCGTGCCATTGCCCGGTTTTTGCGGCGTATGTTGAGGGTGTATCGGACAATGAGCGCCAGGCCGGTGCATAGCAACAGCATGATGCAGATGGCTGAGATGAGGAGGATATTTCGTTCGCGCAGTTCGTTGGCCTGTTGTTGCAGCAGGGCTTCCTTTTCGGTGGTGTCGTATATGGCGGCGAGCTCCAAGGCGGTGTTGCGTTCTTCGCGTTTTTTGATGCTGTCGCACAGTATGGACAGTTGTTTATAGTAGTGGGTTGAACGGCGGTAGTCGCCTTTGCTTGCGTAGGCTTCGCCTAATGTGCGCTTAATGGTGACCATGTGATAGTTCACGCTGTCTCTCTGACTGATCAGGAATTGCTCGCGGGTGGCATTCATGCGGATGATTTCGTCGTACATACGGCGATCAAAGAGGTAGGGCATGATGAGGTAGTTGTCGCGGCTGTGTACGTGACTTACGGTGAGGAATTTTTTGTAGAATTCTTCTGCTTCTTTGTGGCGTCCCAAGCGTTGCAGAACTACGGCGCGATGGGCGTAGAGGGCTTTGAGTTCTTTCTGTTCGAGCCCTTGCATCTGGGGTTCGCCGCCCTGTTTACGGGTGACTACGGACTGGAGGGCGTCGAGTGTGCTGAGGGCTTCTTCGTACAGTTTGTCCCTTTGCTGCATCACGAGCAGGGTGTTGTAGTTGTAGCGCAGGTTGTCGTACTTGTATTCGTAATCGGTGTGGAGCATCAGGTCGACGGCTTGGTGCATGTACTCGTAGCCTTGGGACTTGTTGCCCTGGTAGTAGATCATCTTTCCCAGATTGAAGAGGGCAATGGAGTGCATGGGTTGGTTTCCGGTGGCTTTTGCTTTGTCCAGCAGGAGATTGACACATTCGGCTTTCCCGACTTCGTTGTGCAGGCAGTCGTAGGTGGAGATAAGGCGGTGGAGCTGATCCATATATTCATCATCGTTCTGGCGTATGGAGTCACTTTCGAGGGCACGGCGATAGTTTTTTAGGGCGTGGCGGTAGTGACCGTTGTTGAAGTAGAGGTCGCCTTCAGTGATGTCTAAGCGATGGGTGGGGAGGAGTTTGCGGATACGCAACTCGTCCATGATACGGCAGGCCAGGGGAAAGTTGGAGAAAGTATAACGGTAGACATTGTCATCGGTGAGGAGGCTGTCGGGCAGGGAGACGTCAGCGGCAATGGTGTCGTTAAGGGCGTTAAAGTTGCTTTCGGACGCGTGCAGAGTGGTGCGGGCCAGACAAATAAGGAGGCAGGACAGCAGGCAACTGCCGAGTAAACGGTAGTCAAGAAAGCGACAGTGGAATTGTTCTTGTCGTTTCATTAAAAGTTTTGATTAAAGTTGATGTTGTCGTCTTGCGGAGACAAAGATACGTTTTGTGGGGGAGAAATGCAAGGGAAGAGGAACTTTTTAGAGTCCCGTTCCTCCCTCGTTCCATCCGGGTGTCCAAGGTATGATGGTACCGCTCACTTGGTCTATACCGAAGTTGAGGGTGGCTGCCAGGCGTAGGGTAGTGGCTGTGGCGGGCGGGTTGAAGCCGGAGAAGAGGGAGGTGACGTCTTGCTCGTAGCTCAGGGTGGTGCCGTCCGCGAGGGTAGCGGTAATGAGGATGCGTTGGCCGGTGGCTGAGGAGTCCGTGCCCAGGAGGCGGAAGGTATCGGTGGCTTCGGGGTCGGTGGGGGTGGAGGCGTCCAGTTGCAGGTTGGTGAGGAGGTAGTAAGGGGCCTTCGCGTTGGCACGTAGACTGGGGGCCGGGGAGTTTGTTTGGGTTGGGGCTTCGGCGGTGGTTTGGGTTGTGACGGTCGTGTAACGTTGTTCCAGCCGTGCGGTGCGGCTGACGCCTTCGAGGCGGGCGGTGATGGCGGTAATGGATGATGCGTCGGCTCCCTGTAGGCGGACGTCGAGGCGGACGAGACGAGTGCGGGGTGCGGGGGTGAGGGCGGTTTGAATGGTGCGTCCCGAGGTGACGGTGACGGGCGTGGCGTCAGTCAGCACATCGGGGGCTTGGGGAAGCCGGCCGTCTGGGTCGAGGAGGGGGAGGCTGATGGTGGTGCCGTTGAGGGTGAAGGCGTCGGTGCCGAAATATTCAGTGTTGCTGCCATCGGTGGGGAGGGCGCAGAGGAGATTGTAGGTGCCGGCTTCTACGTCGACAGGTTGGCCGTGGAGGACGGTGGCAACGATGCGATCCTCACGGGTGGGGTCGGTGAGGATGGCGGGTAGCAGAGGGTTGGCGACGCCGGGGGCGCTGAGTAAAATTCGGCCGGGGTTTTCGATGGGTTCGCCGTCTGGGTCGAGGAGGAGTTCGAGGTAGTGGTGTTTACTGCACGAGGTAAACAGGAGCGCCGACAGGAGAGCTATTGTAAGTGCGGACAGGATTGCCGACGGTAGTTCGGATTGGGTGGTGGTGAGCGGGTGGGCGGCGTATTGTTTTGTTTTCATATTATTTTCTTGTTGTTTTCGAGTTATTGTTTTCTTTTTGTTCTCCGGCTGTTGCTTGGGGTTTTCCGGTTATGGCTGTTGTATTCTTCCGCTGCTGAGAGGGGCTCGGTGGGCGGAATGGGGATGTTTTCAGAATCGGTAGACGAGTGCGACGTCGAGTGCCGTCAGTGTGAAGCGGTTGTGGGTGCGGGTACCGAGTAGCCGGTTTTGGGCGGCGGGGGCGTACCAGGTATATCGGTCGTAGTCTTGGTACTGATATCCCAGGGCAAGTGCGGCGTCAATGGCCCAGCGGCCGCAGGGGTCAAGTGCGAAGGAGTATCCAAGGAGGATTCCGGCTGATATGAGGTCGCCCTCGCGTCCTGGGGTGCCGGCGGTGAGTAGCTGCTCGTTGAAGTGGGTATAGCGCAGGTCGATGCCGAGGTAGGCGCCGCGGGAGGAAGAGATGTAGATGTCAAGATTTGGGTGGGAGGCGGAGTTTCTGTTGGTGAAGGGGCGGAAGTAGCGACGCAGTTGCAGTCCGGCGGTGCTGAGGCGGGCGGCGTGGGTGCGGTGGCTGAGCGACCAATTTCCGTATGAGCCGTCGAGGCCTACCTGCCAGCGGCGGCCGAGGGTGAGGTCCATGCCGAGCGAGGGGCTGCCAAAGGCCCATAGCAGGAGGTTGCTGCGCAGGGAGAGGCGGGGAGAGGGCGAGGAGGTGCTGATTGTTTCGCTACTGCTGATTGCTGTACTGTTGCTTTGTGCTACGGCACAGTTGTTGCCTGCCGCCAGAATAATGGTAGCGGCAATGATGAGTTGTTGGATATTCTGCTTCATATTGTTTTCATTTTCTAATGATTATAATTGGTTTTATCCGGGATTTTTAATCCGGTCAGTTTCCCGGATGCTGCTGTGCTGTAGCGATGCTACTGCTCCCCTTGATAGCTCCATTGAATGATGGGCGGGGCGAGGATAACCTTCTTTGTGGCATCCGTGCTGCCTACGGTGTTTCCGGCTGCTGCGTCGAGCGTAGCACCCCAGATGCCGGCGGCGGTCCAGTTGCGCTTCTGCGCATAGATGTTACCGGTGGTGTTTACCATCACCGTGGAGACATTTGTGAGGGTGGTGTTGCCTGCGGTGGTGACTGTACCGTTTTCTATGATGGGGGCGGTGACACTAAAGGTGCAGTCATTCCTTATTTCATTGTCCAGTGCAAAAAGAGGCTTAGTGGTGGTGGTGACGCCTTCGGCTGTATCTTTATCGGCACCGGTGACGAGCAGTTGCTGATAGCCTGTACCCCAATAGAATCCGAATCCGGTGGGCTCACCGTTCGTGTCAGTGTTTCCTGTGCTGCTGCTTTCCTTGAAGGGGGAGACGAGGCCGGAGAGGGTGGGGGAGAGGTCATTGTTGCTTTTTTTGTTTTCTGTGATTAGCCCGATGGTAGTGGCATCACCGGAGTTATCGTTCTTCGTAGCGTTTACAGCGTAGGCAGAGGCGATGATGCTGCCGTAGTTGCTGCCGACAAGGGAAGCGGAAGTGTTACTACCGAACGTGTTGCCAGAGGTGTAGCAACCGAACAGGATGGCGTTAGAATAGCATCCTACCAGACCGCCATGGTAGCCGGTGCAGCCGCTGAGGTCGCAGTTGCGTACGTAGCATGCGGTGATGACGGAGCTATTGTAACCTATCAGGCCACCACTGTAGCTGGTGCCGGATACTTTGCAGTCGGTGGCGTGACAGCGGGTCAGAGTAATATCAGTCTGAGAGGTTTCACCTATCAGGCCACCGGTCTCATTGCCGCTCACTGCGCAGCCGGTGGCGCTACAGAGAGAAACGGTGGTGCCATTAGCGCAGCCTCCGATAAGGCTACCGGTCTTATTATTGTTGTTCATATTCTTCACCCGTGCGTCCTTCATGTGGAGGTTGTAGATGACGGCTCCGGAGGTATAGCCGAAGAATCCAGCGTTTTTCAGTGTTGATGTGTTGATAGTCATGCCGGTGATGGTATGACCATTGCCGTTGAAATGGCCTTTGAAGGAGGTGCTGGTACCCTCGTTGCCGATGGGTGTCCAGAGTTCGGTATTGCCTTCGTCTGGTATGTCATTGAAATCTTTATCGGGCAGTGTGCCGCCAGTGCCGGTGGCGGGATCGTATCCCGGAGTGAGGTTGATGTCGGTCATGAGGATGTAGTTGGCAGAAAGGGAGTACTCATAATTTTTACCGTCGGAGTTGGTATAATTATAGTCCCCGTCTGTATTTTTCACACCTATCTTGCGCAGTTCTTCCTCGTTGTAGATGGGGGTGTATCCTTGCGGCACGGTGAGTAAGTTTCCCTGGTCGTCCCACTTCATATCCTCGTCGTTGCCGTCGAGGTCTCCGTTGGCAGGGATGGCGGTGCAGGCACCGGGCAGCAGACTGAGGCGGTAGGTGTATTGGCGGGCTATGTAGAGCCTGCGTCCGCGTGCGGAGGGATCGGCTGCGTTGGGGTCGGTGTCGCCTGCGGGGATGGTGACAGTGACTTGAGTGCCTCCCGTGACGGTGTTCAGACCGGTGTCGGGATCACGATTGACGGTGCCGCCCAGGGTGACGGTGAGTGAGTGGAGGTAGAAACTGCTCTGATAGCTTGCGTTGAGATTGAGGCGGGAGATGGCTTGCCATTGGCACGCGCCGTTGCTGGCTTCGGTTGCATCGGCAATGGGGGTGAGGGGCAGGGTGTGATTTAGGGCGTCTTCCGAATAAATGGTTGCCCGGATGGCATTGACAGGGGCGCCCAGCTGATTAGTGATGCCGGAGATATTGATGATGGCGTTGCGGTGCTGGAAGCTTGCGGTGAGAGTACCGTCGGAGGCGAGGTTGAGGGCTCCCGGTGAGGGCTTGAGGGGATCGTTGGCGAGGGTTTGATTACCGGACTGGCTGCTGTATAGGGCTGTCAGTGCATCGACATAGGGTGGGGTGTCGGGGTCGGTGGTGAACAGGGAGCCGCGTTCGGCTTGAATATAGGCCTTCAGGGCCGCTTCGGGGGCGGACTGGGAACTGCTTGCGATGTAGGGGGCAGTCTGCCTGTTGTAGAAGGCGAGGAGCTCGAAGTTGCCGTTTTGAGGAGTGGACATGGCGGGGCTGATGATCCACCGGGCGGTGGAGGTGGCGCTGCCGTCCTGCTGTTGCAGGGTGGCGGTGGAGTAGGCGATGGCATTGCTGTTGTCGGCATTTGTGAGTACGATGTGAATCACGTCATCGGAGATAAAACGGGTCTTCACGAGGCCGGTGTAGCCCTTGTCATCGGTTCCGTCGGAGCGGGTGCGGGCGGCGGTGGGGATGGTGGTAATCCCGTCTGTTGGCGTCAGGATTTCTGCCTGGAAGTGTGTGAGGGCGATGCCGCTGTCGTTGTCACCGTCGAGGGAGTCGGGGTGGCAGGCGCTGAGGCTTAAGGCAAGGCTCAGGACAAGGCTCAGGCTCCGGTTGAGGATGAGGTTGAGGATGTGGGCGTGGCGCCGTTGGGTGAAAGGGGTATTCTGTTTCATTGTGATGCAATTAATTCTGGGGTTATCGATTTTTTCTTTTTTCACCACGGAGTTTAACAGAGTTCTTCGTCTTTTCTCTTTTTTCTCCCTCTGTACCCCTCTGTGGTGAATGCTGATTATTGTGCTCCGTTCGCGGTGGTGACGCTTTCGGCCTGTTCCTTTTACTCGGTTTTTATCATGTTCGCTATAAGGAGCTGAACCGAGTTGTCTTCATCTCTGCTGTCATTTGAAGGTGATGCTGCGGAAGGTGAAGGTGTAGGAGTCGGTCTCATCGGAGCTGTTTATCTTGGTCGGTATCTTGAGGTTGACCAGTGGACCGTTCTGCGAGGTACCGTCGGTGTCGTAGCAATACTGCTTCAGGGCGGAGTTCAGCAGGAGGTCACAGTTCTTGAAGGTCTCGGGGTCAGTGGAGTTGTCGAAGGCGGGGAAGAACATGGAACCGTAATCAGTTCCCAGCTTCTCTATCTTCGTGACGCTGGAGATGTCGAGGCTCTGAAGGGCGATGCAGCCGTAGAAGGCTCCGCTCCCGATGCTTGTCGCCTGCGGCATGCTTGCTGTGGTGAGGGTTTTGCAGTCGGAGAAAGCTCTGTTCCCGATGCTTGTCGCCTGTAGTATGTTTACTGTGGTGAGGGCTTTGCAGTTGTTGAAGGCATCGTTCCCGATACTTGTCGCCTGCGGCATGCTTGCTGTGGTAAGGGCGTTGCAGCCGGAGAAGCCATAGTTCCCTATGCTTGTCACCTTCGGCATGCTTACTTTGGTGAGAGCGTAGCAGGCGGAGAAGGCGCCACTCCCGATACTTGTTGCCATTGGCATGTTTACTGTGGTAAGGGCGGCGCAGTTGAAGAAGGTATAGTCCCCGATGCTTGTCGCCTTCGGCATGCTTACTGTGGTGAGGGCGTTGCAGCCATTGAAGACGCTGTGCCCGATGCTTGTCGCTTGCGGCATACTCGCTATGGTGAGGGCTTTGCAGCCGAAAAAGGCGTTGTTCCCGATGCTGTTTGCCATTGGCATGTTTACTGTGGCGAGGGTAGAGCAGCCACTGAAGGCGTATCCCCCGATGCTGTTTGCTATTGGCATGTTTGCTGTGGTGAGGATTTTGCAGTTTTGAAAGGCGCCTTCTCCGAGGGTCTCTGTCAATAGTATGCTTACTGTCTTGAGGGCATCGCAGTTATTGAAAGCGTATCTCCCGATGCTTGTTATTTGTGGCATGCTTACTGTGGTGAGAGCTTTGCAGCCGGCGAAAGCAAAGTTTTCGATGCTTGTCGCCTTCGGCATACTTGCTGTGGTGAGGGCTTCGCAGTAGTAGAAGGCTTTCTCTCCGATGCTTGTTGCCGCAGATAATTCCACGCTACGTAGCTGGTGGTATTTCTCAAGAGCACCGGTGCCGGTGTTTTGCTTCGGCAGTGTGGTCACGTCCTGCAGTGTCAGGTCGATGTAGCCGTTGACGCCGTTGTAGTTGCTGTTGCTCGGGGTGTAAATCACGTTCAACGCTGTGCGCACGTTCGTCAGCACAGTGGCGTCTTTCGTGGTGCCACTGAAGTTATCCGTTCCGCCTCTTATCACCGTCCAACGGGGATTGACGTTGGTCAGCTTTCCTGTTCCATGGGTGGCGTCGTCCAGCAGACCGTCGGCTGTCACCATTCCCTGCAAGTCCACTTCGTTACCGCCGGAGGTGAGGGAGTAGTCGAGTGTGAACTTGTCCTGTGCTTTGGTTAGCTTGGCTTGGGCAACGAGGTTGTTGTCCAGTGGCAGGCTGTAGTATATATAGAAAGGTGTCTCTCCCACTATGGCTTCCAGATCTTTCACGTTGTCCGTGGATCCGGTGGGCTTCTGCTTCAGTAGGGGCAGGTGGAAGAGAGCGGTGCCGTCCGTGGCGGTGGCGGGCCGGGAGGAATAGTCGGCGATGACGTCGATTTCTATGTCATATTGGTTGGTCTGATTGTTATATCCCTTTCCCCATCCGGTGGTTCGTAGCGTTAGGTAAGTTCCCTGAGGGATACCAGTGACTTCTACGAGTGCCGTCTGTCGCTTCCATTGGGGGGCGGGGAGGTGGACGATGTAGTTTTTCTGCGCGAGATCGTCGGCTGTCAGTTTCAGGTCGAAGGGGATAGTGCCGGTGGTGGCGCTGATTTCTTCGGAAGTGCCGGTCAACGGATTGGGGATGCTTTGGTAGCTGTACTGGGCGCGTATGGAGCGTGTGCCGGTGGGGACGATGACGAGCGAGGGCGTGGCGGTCCACTGTGAGGGGGTGGTCGGAGTGGCTCCGGTGGTTTCAGCGGTGCAGGTCAGGGTCTGTTGTGAGGTACTTCCAGAGGTGTCGCCGGTGGAGAGCTGGGCCAGGATGAGGCGTGCTTCGATGGCGGCGGTTCGGGCCTCGTCATCGGCTGTGGAGGGAATATCGGATTGAGCTTCCTGGGCGGAGATGCTGTAGTAGGTGAGGTTGACGGTGACTTGGTCGCCTGCCTGCCAGCATCCGGTGGTGGTGCTGGTGCGGGTGGCGGGGACGGACTCTCCCGACTCGACGTTTTCTCCTGCGTATCCGGGCTTTTGGCCGAGGGAGATGAGGAGTGCGGGGGCATCGGGGGTGCCGCCGTTGGAGGGTGCGGGGGCGTCGGGATGGACGGGTGTTATGAGTTCATCCCGGGTACAGGCGGTAGGCAGTATGAGGGCGAGGCTCAGGGTTGCCAGTGCGAGGGTGAATGTGGTGGGTATGAATTTCTTTTTCATTGCTATGCTGTTTATTGGGTTATGAGTTCAATGGATACGCGGACGATGCGGATAAAGCGAACGTGCTGCTGTCTTCATCTCTGTTGCCGTCATTTGAAGGTGATGCTCCGGAAGGTGATGGTGTAGCTGTAAGGGGCGCCACTACTATCATGGCCCTCTATCTTGAGTTTTACGAGTGGACCGTTCTGCGAGGTGCCATCGGCGGCATAGCAGTATTGTTCCAGGGCGGAATTTAGCACGAGGTCACAGTTGGGGTAGGCGCCGCTGCCAAAGGCACTGAGCAGGTAGTTTTGTTCTGAAGTTCCTAAGTTCCATATTTGGGTAACGCCGGAGATGTCGAGGTTTGTTAAAGCTTGGCAGCCAATAAAGGCGTTTTTCCTGATGGTCTTTGCTGATGGCATACTTGCTGTGGTGAGGGATTCGCATTTGTAGAAGGCGTATTCCTCGATGTCGGTCACCGTAGGCAACTCTATGTTGCGTAACTGCTTGTAGCTTTGGAAAGCGCCATCGTTGTTGTATGTTGGCAGTGTGGTCACATCTGTCAGCATTAGGTCGATGTAGTTGGGGCCGGTGTAGCTGTCGTTATCCGGAGTGTATATCTTGTTCAGCGCCGTGCGCACATTCTTCAATACTGTCACGTCTTTGCTGTCGGTGTTGCTGCTGGAAGTGGCCTCTGTGCCTCCTCCGGTCACCACCCACATTGGGTTTGCAATGCAGAATATGTCCGGATTTAGCTCCGTCAGACCACTGGCGATGCCCGGGCTTCCGCCTGCCGTCTCTCCTCCTTCTTCGTTCCCGTCCTCAAATCCGGAGATTGTGATGCCGTTGGGGTCGATGTAGGCCATGTCTCCCTTCACGTGTACGGTGAGCGTCAACATCTTCCCGGGCTGTGGCACGGTGTTGATGGTAGCGCTTGTAGGCCAGGTGACGGAAAGCAGTTCACCTGTGGAGGTGGTAAGTACTGCCACGCATGTACTGCCCGGAGTGAGCCGGTTGGTGCCTGTGGAGCTTTCACTGGTGTTCGTGCCGGGTGTCAGTTCGCCGAAGATGACGATCTGCTGGCTGACGGCTGTGTATTGGCGGGCGGCCGTGGCGTCGGTGTAGATGATGCTGCCAGGGTCCGTGCCGGGAGCGGCTTGGGTGCCGTTTATGCTGAGGGTGGTTCCGCTGAGATCCACCTGGTTGTTTCCCGTAGGCGACTCGATGACTACCTTCAGTTGTGACAATATGTGGCGGAACTTGAGGTTGAGCACGGTTTGCCGCTTCGGAACGGTGATGTAGGCGATGAGTTGGTCGCTGGTGGTGTAGGCGTTGCCGGTGTTTTGGTTGACGGATACGGCCGGCGATGTGGTGGGCGTTTGTGGTGATGCGGCGAAGAAGGGGTAGGCTTGCACGTCTCCTACGGTTACGGACGTCAGGTCGTCCCAGTAGAGTTTCCGGGTATTTTCCCATTTGTTGTTCGTGTAGGTGAAGGTGCCGTTGTCGTCGGCATTGCCCATCTCTTTGTAATAAAGAAAGAGTTGGGTACCGTCTGTTGGTGCGTAGGTGCCTTCGGCCGTAGCCTCGTTACCCGCATTCACGCGAGTGCTGATGTCTACTTGTCCGTCAGTTTCGGGCGTTAATGTCTCGTCATTGCTGCACGCGGCAAAAAGAACTGCAACTGCCAGCAAGGTGCTGATTTTAAAACTTAGCTTGTTCATACTGTTTTTGTTAATTTATTATTCACGTCCTGCATATAGCTTGTCAGCCCGAAAGCCCTACGCAATAGCTCTAAAGCCTTTGAGGCTATATACAAAACTTATTTATTATTATATTTCTTACTATTTAAGTTGTTCTTAATCTAAAGGGTGGTGCGGCTCTAATCTACCGTTACATCCCCCTCGGTGGCCTCTTGCGAATCATCCCAGTCCGTCAGCGTGAACACTGCACTCACGCCCGCCTTGCTGACAGTGAGCACCAGTTTATTGTTCTGTCCGGCACGGTAGACGAACCCGTTGCTTCCCGCACGGTAGTCGTAGCTCAGGCTGCCGGGTGTCGTTCTGTCCGCCTCCTGTGCAGTGAGGGTGATGCGTGCGACGAGATTTCCCTGGACGATAGTCTGCGGAGCCACAAGGGCAGTGTACGTGAAGTTTCCTTCAGCGTTTGCCTCTGCCGCCTTGTTCATCTTTAATGGAGAAGATGCGGCCTCTTTGCTTAGGATCAGGGTGCCGTCAGTTTCCACGCCTTCGTCGGTCAGGGTATGCAACCCGTACAAGTGTACGGTGACGTTTTGGCTCAGGTCTTCCGCCGTATATCCGATGCCCGGTTTCAGTGTCACGCTGATTTGCGCCATGAGATGGCTTAGCCGGAAACTGAGTGGTGTACCGAAAGTGGTGGCGGTGAGCGATCCTTGTAGGTAATCTTTCACTGCACCACAGGCTATCCGTGCTTCCGTGGGTGTGACGGCGGGAATGATGAGGGCGTCAAAGCGGAAGGTGCAGGGCGTGTTGCTGTCTGCATTGCCTGTATTGTCGCCTGCTGCGTCTGCACTGCCGCCTTTTGCCTTTGCAGCGGCGAATTGGCTGAAGCTGTCCCAATAGAGAGGGGCGTTGGAGTTCCATTGGTTGTTCACCTTATTATATATGTAACTGGCGGTATGCTTTTCGGTGGGGATAGTCTCGTTGGTGCCGGTCAGTACCAGTAAGTCTTTGTCTGCGGACTCATAGCTTCCCGTGGCGCTTCCTGTCTCTATTCCTTCGATGGTGATGTTTTGGGCGACGGCATCGGTGTCTGTCCATGGATTCACTGAAACGCTGATTGCCGTTTGCGTCGGGCTGATAGTGAGGTTGATGCTGGTTTTGCTACCTGCACTTAATGCTACGGCCTTGCCCAATGTTGTCTTATAGGTGTTTCCACCGGTTAGTTTTACGCTGATTTCAGTTCCTTGGGACAACGTTTGCGGAACTACGGTGAGGATGGCTGTCCGTCCCGAAGTTACGGTTATGTTTTTGTATCCGGTCTTCTTTGTATCGTCTGCCGTCAGGGTAATGCCGTCCAAGGTGTATCCTGAGATCATTTCGGGCAAGATAACGGTGGCTCCTTCCGTTGATACGCCGGTGGGGAAGTCCTTGCCGGGTGCCAGTGTTACGGTGAGCTGCGCCATCAGGTGCTTGAAATTGAGGGAGAGGCTATTGGCGATGCTTCCCGTAGCGGAAGGCTGTAGTGATGCGGGGCCGGTGGCAAGGAGGTCTTTCAGCCCGGTCAGACCATCTTTCCGGTCATCAGCGGGCGTGTGAAGGGCGTAGAAATGGTCGGTTGTGGCGATCTCTTCAATGTAGAAAGGCTTTGGAGTGGCAGTCCAGGTGCCGGTTCCGCTGTTTCCGTTGTTGCTGAAAGTATAGATGCGTGTATCCGTCTTCTGTGCCTGGTTGCGCCACATTTCGAAGGTGGTCAGTCCGTTGGCGGTGGCGTCAGCAGGTACTTCTATGTGCAGGCTTTCCAGTGGCACGGTGGTACCGTCTGTCCACGGTGTGATGCCGGCAGTGATGCTGGCCTGGTTGCGGTGCAGTGTCATGGTGTATGTGTTCACTGTTCCGGCGGCCAGAGCGAGGTTGGCGGCAATTGTGGCGGTGTAACTCTTGCCGTCGGCGGTGGTCACGGTGATGCTTTTTCCGTCTCCGGCTTGGGTGGGCATCACGATGGCGGTAGCAATGGTTCCATCAGCAGAGAGGGGGAGTGTCAGGTCTCTTGCTTCTCCTTCCGTACTGAGTTTTTCCGTTATCAGGTTCCAGTTTCCGGTGGTGGCTGTACCTGCCAGTATGGCTGTGGCACCTGTCAGCGTCACGTCGGAAGTTGTTTCGTCTTTCACCACTTTCAGCACGAGTTTGCATAGGCGGTGTGTGAACATAAGTGACACGTCCGGCGCCTTCGACGAGCGTCCGGTTACTTTCTCGGCCGTCATCAGGTCGATGGCTGCCAGATTACTCTGATCGCTTACGTCCACAGGAATATTCAAACTGCCTGCTGATATGGTTGTGGTGTAGGGATAGTAAGCCAGTACGTCCACCTGGGCGCCTGCGGTGGGATAATAGGCGGTATGCTCCTTTCCGTCCGGGGTAAAACTGCCGTTTCCGGTTGTGGTAATATAACGGTAATTGGTCTTTCCTTCGGTCACAGTGTTTGTTCCGGCATCCAGCATCACTATACCGATGGCATCATTCGCTTGCCAGGAAGCATCTGTGGCACGGGTGGTTGCAGAGGACGTGCCGGCAGGGATAACGCCGATACCGGCGTTAATACTCAGTGCTGTTCGTTCGTTCGCACCGTCCTGTTCGTTTTCTTGATCCGAGCATGCGGTCAGCACTCCTGTAAGCATCATGATTGCTGTGAGTAATCTGGAATATTTCATATGTGGGATATTTAGAGAATTTGTCAGTTGCGTTAGCCTAATTTTCATTTGCTTGTTTTTTATTTATTATTTTATAGTGCGAATTTACTAATTATACATGCGCGTATGAATATTTGATTAATTGGGGATATGTGATTCTGACATAAATTTGTGTGAATTATGCTTATTTGTTTGATTAATAGATGATTGAGGTAATCTTGTATTTAGTATTGTCATTTTGACAATTTGTATTTTTAGTTGACTGAGAATGTACTATTTCTGTCCGGAGGTCAATAGGATTGGAAGCGTGCAAACGAAAATGAATAAACGTCAGATAGTTAATGCGGTATCAAAATACTTACATTTATTCTGGATGAAATAAACGCACTAATAAGTGGGAAATATAATATCAATAAGGCAAATTCTGATATGTAGTAACCCTTTTGTTGGTATGTAGTAACCTTTTTACCCATATCTAGTAACCATATCAATCATAAGTAGTAACCCTTTTCTGCATAAAAAGCAGTTAAAACTGCAAATATATACTGAAATAGCGCATTGTTATAATCATTTTATTCATAGAATATGCTGGAATGTAAATATGTGAAATGTAGTATGTCACTAAACATATTGAAAAGCTACCATGATGAGTGCATATTAACTGTTTTGCTATTATTATGATGTTTTGCTTTCTAATCCTTTCAATTTCCTTTGATCTCATGTCTGAGAAATTGGAATATGTATCTATTCATTTTAAGAACTTTGCAATGTGATTGTTTGTTTATACTGCAAATTAACTAACAACTTAACATGAATCAATTATGCGAAAAGTGAATGTTCTTTATAATATGGTATTCATGATTACACTCTTTGGAGTATCTGTAAATCATTTGAATGCTTGTACCCGTGTAGTCTATCAGGGTGATAATAATATGATAATAACCGGTCGTACTATGGATTGGAAAGAAGATACCCGTAGTAATATCTGGATTTTCCCGCGAGGTATGGAGCGCAACGGAGAGGTAGGGAAGGACCCGATGCGTTGGAAATCTAAATACGGCAGTGTGATAACTTCGGCTTATGACATCTGTAGCACTGACGGTATGAATGAAAAAGGACTCGTTGCCAATCTGTTGTGGCTGGCAGAATCATCCTATCCCCAATGGAACGGTGAGAGACCGGCTTTGTCCATAGCCGCCTGGGTGCAATATATGCTTGATAATTTTGCAACGGTGGATGAGGCTGTTGCCGAGGTAGAAAAGAATACTTTCGATGTGGTGTCGGATATGATGCCCGACGGTACGCGTATGGCTACCCTTCATCTTTCCATTTCGGACGCTACGGGTGATAATGCTATTTTTGAGTATGTGGACGGAAAGTTGGATATTCATCATAGCAAAGCATATCAGGTAATGACAAACTCACCTGTGTTTGATCAACAGCTGGCGCTTGATGATTACTGGAAGAATATCGGAGGAACCACTTTTTTGCCGGGTACCAATCGTGCTGCCGACCGTTTTGTGAGAGCTTCTTTCTATATAAATGCTATTCCTAAAACAGAAGATACCCGTACAGCCTTGGCCAGTGTATTCAGCGTGATACGCAATACTTCCGTTCCGTTCGGTATCAGCACTCCTGATCAGCCGAATATTTCTTCAACCCGATGGAGGACCGTTTCCGATCAGAAGGATAAAGTTTATTACTTTGAGTCTATTTTATATCCCAATGTATTTTGGATTGACTTCAAGGATGTGGATTTCTCAGAGAAAGCGCCTGTCAAGAAGTTGAATCTTCTTTCCGGTAAAACGTATGCGGGAAATACTGCCAAAGAGTTTGTCGCTACAAAACCTTTCCAGTTCTTGGGAATCAAATAGTATGGGTTTTACGCTCATAAAAAAAATGAAATGCACCCTGACTACGCTTAGAAAGGGTGCATCTCTGCAAAACAAACAAACAGTTTCAACCTTTTATGACCAAAACTGAGATATACTATATATACTACAAATATATCTTAGGTTTTTTATCCAAAAACCTTGTAACTGCAAAGGAAGCTAATTTTGAAAGAAATGCCTCTATTTCTTTTTTACTTGTTATAAATAAAAGTCTCCGGGTGTATTAAAAAAAGTGCAATAATACTATATATCAAGCATTTGAAAAAATGCACCCTGACTAATGAAAGGGTGCATTTTAACCAAAAATTGCCTATCTTAGTCTTCACAGACTATATAATATGAAGTAAAGTAAGTGATTTTATTGAGTAATCACACTCTCTTGCCTTAGGTCGTTATAAATAAAAGTCCTCGTATGTATAAATAAATATCTAAATTGTTTGAATATTAGGTGTTTATACTGGCACCAGCCATTTTGATATATTTAAAAAGCGAGAACAGGACGCAGGCGACAAGACTTGTAGAACTTAAGGCTTTTGCTCGCAGAACCGGTGTGAAACTGTAGATATATCATCTGGTCAAGACGTTCCCAATCTTCTGAACTCGATGAATAACTACCAGAACTTGTTAGTTGGATAGCCTCTGGTATCTGGCTTAATTGGCCATTTATAAAATTATATATTTCTGTAGTATATGACCCCTTCCAAGTAATATTTACCTCACCTGAACACAACAAAGATAATTCCTTGACAGAAGGAAAATACCAATTACTTGTATTACTTGGAGTAACACCCTTTTCACTATCGCGGAATTCTTTTATCTTAGCTGCAGAATTGGCCAAATAGTTTGAATTTTCTTCGTCATCATTGAACTTGTCGAGAACACAAGTGTGGTTATAACCCAAAATCTTATTTAAGTTAGTTCCATCTTGTTCAACTATTAAGCTGACATACTTATTCGATAGTTCCGTCTGATTTGCGAGCCATTCGCTTATACTCCGAAAGTTCTCTTGCCACATCATTTCCTTGAACTCCGTTAGGGAAACAACCAATCCATGTGTACAAGAGGGGTGGTCTATCTGTAAGGCTTTATCGTCTTTACTTGGATCACCAACCCAAAAAACAATACCGATACAGTTTGCTTTTTGTGCTATTGTCAGGTCTTTGTCTTTTCCTACTAAACTTCCGTCTTTCATGAGAAAGTCACCAATTTCTATCACAGGTTCCCAGTCGCTGATTGTAGCGGTATATCGATTGCCTGGTTTATATTCTTTCCCATCTTCGACTTTAATTGATGCTTTGTGATTCTGCACGCTGCCAATAAGGGTTACTGTAAATATTCCACCAGTTTTTACGGACATTTCTTCAGGCATAAAGCTTAAATAGGCGGTTAGACTCTGATTCTCTAAGGCAATATCTTTAAGATTCAATGTCGTACTTTTAGTTTCTGTGTCCGTCTCAGTTTCCCATACCAGAGCATCTAATGTTCCTATTTCTACCGGAATATTGGAAAGCTCAAACTTTAGGATACTGCTTTTCATTTTCAGGTTGATATAATTCAAGTCTGTAATGCCAGTAGCTTCAAGCAATATATAATTTCTAAGATGGTCTGTATTATTGTTTCCGATCTGTGTCTGACCATCCATATTAAGGCTGACAATACCAGTTCCTTCTGCTACAGTAATACTATTGGGATAATAAATATTATAGCTTGTTGCCTCATCAATCTCCAATCCGGTAAAATCTCCGGAAGTTGCACCGTCTTCTCCAGAATAGAAATAATCTTCGCTACCTTTATAAGCATTTTCAGCAAATCCTAATACAGCAAGTTTATCTCCAGTTTGCCAAGTTAGTTCCAGTTTAGTATCATTATATGCGATTCTGGTCTTCGGGCTATTATCATAAGGTGTACTTACATGGAAGGTCATCATTCTTTTACAGCCTGTACCCAGTGTATTTATTTCATCTCCGGTGCAGCCGAGAAGTACTGATACAAGAGCCAGCATCATCATTCCTCTTAAATAAAATGCTCTTATCATTGCTCAATTGTTAGAATATCATTTATCATGTCTTCCAGATCACTGCTGCTTGCTCTGTTATAGGAACCTCTATTGCTACTCCGTGTAGCTGACCCTCCGTCACCAACTCCGGGCAGATTTCCACTTGTAGCAATCACTCCTTCATTCTCCATCTTTATCACCTCTATCGAAGGTGCCAAATACTTTTGTTTATGTTTCATATTAAATTAATAAGTGTGTTTTAAGGCAATAATATCCTAAACAAAGAAAGAGAAAATATTAGTTATTGTATTTTATTATATCTGTATGCTTATTAAAAAAGGTCTCAAAGCTTATTAAGAAAAGTATTAATTCTCTCAATATCAATGGCAATTCTACTGTGATTGAATTTCAGATGAAGTATTCTGTTCATTACCTTTAACACAAAACACTACGAAATTTAAGTATGACGAGGAAAGCGTGAAAGATATCGAAATGCATTATCCGGATGTTTTTTATAATACATCGATAGATAGACTTACTAATGAGCTTTTCAAATTTATTTTTTTGAAAATCAATAAAACAAAAAGCACTTCCTATCGTTCGCTTACGGAGGAAGTGCTTCACACAAAAACTAAATTAGACTAAGTTTTGTAAAACACCTCTTCTCCGCTGATTAATAGTATGATATGAAGGCTTATTTTACCCCGACTGGTATAAACTGGAATGAAATAAATTATGAACTATCAAGATTTTGCAGTTTCATAAAACGTATATTATAAGTTCTTATATTTGTGCATCAAATATAAATGATGCGTTTATGGACGAATCTGATAGAAAAAGGTGACTGATTGTTTTTTACTTAAATAATCACGTTTATTGATGTCTTAGCTATCATATATCGTACAATAAACCCATTGAGAGTGATTTCTATTTTTTTGTATAATTGTTTTTTTTGCAACTTTGCCATAATTAAAAACAGTTATACAATGAGAAAAGTGTTAGTCATTTTATTCTTTTTTGCATTCTGTAGTACATTCATGAATGCTCAATTTAGTATCACCAGTCAAGGTTTTAAAAATAATAATGGTGGTGATTATGCCGTTTACGAATTCCCAGGGAAGCAGAAAGCCGAATTGTTTCAGGCTGCTTCAACCAGTATCTTGAAATCAATGACTGGGACCTTACCGTCTTATTATTCAAATAATGAGGATTTTATAGTGTTAACCAACAAAGTCCGCAAGCTTGTGTATAAGGGGATATGTGGTTTAACCGCAGAATATATTTTGCGCTTTGCGATTGATGATGGAAAAATTACGGTTTATGCTCCTAAAGTTGATTTGAGTGGAATAGCTAATGGTGCCGAAATACTATTATTTCTTGATGCTGGAAAGAATTGGAATGGACGACATTTCCATATATTTGATAAAGAAGGTAATTTAAAAGAGGACGAGATAAAAATGAAATTAGAAAACTATTTCAATGAAGAAATAGAAAATTTGATGCAGTTGAATTTTTAGTATTAGAGCAATTCAGTTTGATATAAGGCAGTCGAATGAGCTGCCTTTTTTGCCTTTTCCTTACTATTATCTGCAGAAATAATACTACTTATTTATGAATATAATAAATCCCGAATCTGTCTTTTATTCAAGGGAGATTCGGGATTAAAAAGTTATATTGAGAGAATTAGAGTTACTTTTGTATCAGAGCTAAAAGCATATTAAAAACTGGATGCTATTTTCATAGACATACTTTGGATAGAGCTATATTTGATTTTTCCGACCCGCTTCGCGGGTAAACCGTTTTAAATAGATAAATTCTTTAATAGATAAATAAGATCAGAAAGCGATAGAGAACCGCACCCTATAAGAGGGGTTGTGCTTATAGCTGGATTCCACTCTGCCACCGTTGAAGTACACGCTGAACGCGTAGTCGTAGCTGCGCTCCGTACTCGACCAATAGGCGGACGAAGACAATGTAGTAGCACTACTTATTAATTCCAACTTCTTATTAATAAGGTCATGGTTATCAGTTCCACCGGAGTTATTAGTATAAATATTATCCACATCCTCCCCACACAACAATGTCAACTCTTTCTCCGAGGGAACATACCAACCACTGCTGGCTGTAGGTGCAGGAACTTTTTCACGATACTTAACGACCTTTTGCACCACATAAACTTGACTGCCGGAGTTGTCGGATGATTCATTAAACGCTTCGATAGCTTTCGTATTATTATAACCCTGAATATTATTTAAAGGATCACTCGCTTTGAATCCACTCTCGACTGAAAGAAACTCGCCCGAATGATTTGAGTTCAACCAATACTGCACGGAGGTAGTACTTGCCTGCCAGTAACAACTTTCTTCGCCCAAAGAAACAACCAGACCGTGCGTACAACCGGGATGATCTTTGGCTAATGTTTTGTCCCCCTGAAGATTGTCTTTGTTACTAATGTTAGCTTTTTCATTCGCCGGAGTGATTTTAGTGGGGTCGCCCACCCAATAGACGATGCCGATGCAGGCGGCTTTCTCTTCATCGGACAGTTCTCCTTCTTTGGAGAGCAGTGTACCATCTTTCATAAAGAAATCTCCGGCTTGCAGTTGATGTGTTTCCTCTATAATTGTACCATCATCTACTACATACTTCCCGTACTTACCGGCATCGACGGAAGCTTCAAATTCCCATTCGGCGGTGGCAGAGGTGGCATTGGTATAGCTTCCGGAAAGGGTTTCCGGTTGGGAATTGGTTGCGGCAGGTTTTATCAGATAACGATACGTGCCGTCGCTCATCCGGTAGGGGGTGAAACCCTTGAATTTCGTATCGGGGGCATCGATGATGTAATCGGGAAGTGCTTGGCCGTTGGCATCCGTCAGCTTGTACTTTGTCTTTGGCAGGTCTATCACCACCAGCGCCATTTTGTGCTGCATGGAGAAAGAGAGGCTTTTGTCGGAGGGAGTACCGGAGGCTATCATCAGGTCGAAGCTTGTGTAGTCTATATAGGTACCTTGATTGGTAGAGGGAATCCAATCTTTGATGACGTCATAAAAAAAAGTAGTGACCTTAGTGGTAGCGGGATAGACCTTGTCTGTTATCTTCTCGTCAGGTTGCCAAGGGTAATAGGCATAATAGGTAGCATCGGAGATATTAAGAGGAGTTTTGCCATCTTCTGTTTTCCATACAAGATTGCTGCCATCAGCAGTGGCTACGAGGCAAAGGTTGTTTACTCCATCTACTATTTCGTCATCCTTCACTGCAAACACGCCTATCTTATCTCCAACGGTGAATTGGGTAGCATAACCATTCTCTGTGGCACGGGTGCCGGGTTTCTCGCCTGCAGCGGGAGCATAGCCGCCATCGGACACCTCGATGGTAAAGGTGGTGCGGTTGGTGTCGGTATTCTCATCGCTGGGCAGTTCGTTTTCACTGCATCCTGTCAGCAGAAAGGCTGAGGCAAACACAACGACCGCAGCAAGCTGCACGAAGGCAGCTGCTGTGATATTCGGGATATGGAGAATGATTCGTTTCATTGTCAGTATTTTTATTTTTCGACCCGCAAGCGGGATTAAGTTTTTAAAAGATAAATAATTTTAATAGATAAATAGCTAAAAAGCAAGAAGGGGACGGACCCGATAAGGACGCTCATGCTTACCGCCGCCGGAATTCTCGTAACCACCATTGAAGTTCACGCAGTGCGCGCTGTAGAAGTAACTGCCTTCCGTACTCGACCAGTAAAATGTCTTTTCGATAAGCTCTCCCCTGACCTTTTCGATTTGAGTATTCAACATCTCCATTCCACTTATACCTCGCTTAGTAGCACCTTGCCCCCAACACACATATTCCAATTCTTCTATAGAAGGCCAGTACCAACCGCTACTGTTTTGGGGAGACGGATGGTCTGTTTCAAAAGCATCCAAGCACTTGACGGGTTTCACACGATTACTACCGTCCTTACCGTAACCATCGCCATCTTTACCCTCTACGTATTTATTGTACTCCTTCAAGGCAATGGTATTGGCGTAACCCTGCATTTTATCCGTTACTCGAATACTTTTGAAATCTTCGGGGCGGGGATTACCATCCAACAACATAGCTTTAGCCAGCCACTTATTCACATCCTCATAACCGCCATACGTCCATAGCATTTTTAATTCTTCACTATCCGGGTCTCGCATATCCCACAAAGAAGCAACCAAGCCGTGCATACCGTTGGAGAATTTACTGTTCAATAGGCCGTAATTATCGTCTCTAATATCACCAACCCAATAGACGATGCCGATGCATGTACGCTCATTTCCATTTTGATCAGTCAGTACGGGCGCAATGTTCAGCATTTCAGTGGAGCCATCCGTATAGATTTTCCGTAGCCCACCGTCGGAGGTCTCCCCATCACTATAATAGTAATCACCATTTTTTAGGTTGCCTGCGGTGAAGCTTTTGGCAACGATTCTGCTTGTAACGGTCTCGGTTTTTTCGCTGCCCCATTCAACGTTTGTTCCCGCTGTCACCACTTCCAGACGGTCATGTTTCACGGTGATATTGTAGGTATATTGCGTGCCGCTTTTAAGGTCGGCATCTGTTCCTTGCGGAGTATAATAATAGGTATTACCATCCCTCAGGGAAACAGCGATGAATTTCTGTTCGGACATATTCTGCGGAATGACAAGAGCGGCATAGGTTTTCAGTATATCGCTGCTGCCGGAGGCGGTGATGTCTTTCGGAGTGATGGTGCCCATAGTGCCGCCTGAAGTATTCCATGTGTCGGTGGCGTTTCCCTCAGTGGGCGCGGTGTAAGTGCCCGAAAGGGCGAGGTTGTTTTCGTAACCGATAACGACACTTGAGATAACGTCGGCTTCCATTGCCGCTTCCGCTTTCTTGATGTTTATCACCACACGGGCGGTCTGGTGGGTGAAGGCAAGGGATTTATCCGTGTCACTGAACGAGATGTCCTTTGGAGCGGCATAAAGGAAGTCGCTTTTCTGATAGCCTTTCTCTTCTTGATTCGACTGTACGCTCCATGACGTGGGCACTTTCTCTACATTTCCCCCTTCTGAAGCAGTGGAACCGTCACCGCAATACCAGGCACTGACGGTCTTCGTCTCGTTGTTTCTCTGCCAGTAGAACGGATCGTCGGAGGTCAGGGTGACATTGTTGCCATTATTTGACGGAGCATATATCTTTATCTCATCACTTACCTGTACGGCTATCCGGTCGGTAGTAGTCCATTCTCCGTCGGCAGTGCCCGCACGTGTTACGGTCAATCCGTCCACAGCAGCTGTAAACGCCATCGGGTATTTCCCATCAGGTAGATGTTTGTCACTGTCGGTCTCCTCAGTACAGCCTGCCGCCATAATTCCGGTCAGGCAAGCTATGCACAGGCTGATACTAAGTTTCTTCATCTTTCTGTTCATATCGGATTTTTCTATTTTTATCTTTTTCAGTTTCTTTTTCATTGTGCCACCGCTCCCTGCGAAAGGAGCCGTTACACCTTTTCATACGTGTACCTCCGGGCTTTACGCTACCGTCCGGGATGGCTTTTGTTATTATTCCATTTCAGCAAAACCTTTGACTGGTTTTCCTGTGACCCATTCCGTAATTGAAGATGTAATATCAAGGCTGGTCAGGTTAACTTTGATCTCGTATTTGTATTCATTACCAGCTGTCATTTCAATAGCGCCTGTCGCATAACCATTACTATCTGTCAACTCTCCGGAGTAGAGTTCACCGCCTGTCTTCAATGTTACCTTGATGAAACGTCGTTTCCCATCCACTTCTTGGTTTAGCGTTTGCGGTACGACTACTGCACTACCGCTGAGGTTGGTGCCTTTATCCATTACTGTGATTGTTTTTTTCTCACCTGTAGCTTTAGTTATTGTACCCGTACTTGGGGTGAACGTGGTACCAGGCTGTACGTTCAACAGTTCCACCTTAGCACCTGTCAAATCTGGGTTACCCACATTTGAAATTAGTGTGACGGTTACTTTTGAAAGTAAGTGCTTGAAAGTGATATTTACATCATCTTTGATGCGCTTTACTGGGTTTGATGCAGTTCCATACATGAGGTCACTTGCTCTATAATCGTCATCGCTGCTTTGGTTTTCTTTAACAGTGAATTCAACTTGCTCTGCATCTGCATCAATGGATGTCACTGTTCCTGACGGATAATAGGCATAGATATTCACATCCTTTCCACTGGTAGGATAATAGGGCTGGGGGCTTGTGCTCATTGAGCCGTCTCCGCCTGCCGTGTAAACCAATGGCTGGGTATAGCTGGTAGTTGCGGTTTCGCCTGCATTTACAGCTTCATTGATAAACACGTCTATCTTTTCACCTGCTGCAAATTGTCCGCTTTGAATGTCGTTTGCAGCGCGTGTGCTATTAACCTGTTGTACCGCTAGTCCGCTACTCAGGCGTATTTCTCCCGCCCAATTGTCCGTTTCTTCATTGTTGCAGGCAACCATAACGATTGCTGCCGCGGCCGTAGCCATTAAAAATCTTGTTTTCATACTGTTCTTTTCGTTTTTATGTTAATATTCAGAATTTTCAATTTCCCTGTTATTCGGCACTTCCCGTTTCTCCCTCACCGTTCCCGGGCTGCCAGTCAGTGACGGAGGATTCCACTTCGACTGACATCCTGTTAACCGTAATGGTATATATATATTTCTTTCCGGCCTCGAAGGATTGCGATTTGGGTGCATCCTTGACTCTCCAATTGAAGGTTCCCACATCCGGTATGTCGAAAACAAGGTACATCCCTTCCGTATCTCCTACAGGCAATACGATAGCTTCCGCCGCTGTCCCGTCGGCAGCCGTCAGCAGTTCTATTCCGGTTTCCTCCCCTTCCTCCGGGATCATCACCTCTCCGCCTGCCACAACGTCGTATAGGGCATTTGTCCGCTGTCCGGTCAGGGTTATTCCCGTACCCGCGAGTGCCGTGTTGTCCAGGCCGTTTCCCGCCTGGATATCGAGGGCTATTTTCACCAGCTTGTGTGTAAAGGTCAGTGCCACCTGCGGATGGTCCTTGTCCTTTCCCGTCACCTTGCCGGCTCCCAGCAGGTCAATGAGGTTCTGTACCTTCTGGTCGGTCACGTCCACGGTATAGGTCCTGCCGTCCGTTCCCAGCGTTTTCTGCCAGGGATAGTAAGCTATGAAATCGCGTGTATCCCCGTTTGTGGGGAAATAGATGGTTTGCGCGGCATCGGCCGGTGAGAATGTCCCCTTTGTTGCATCGGAGGTTGTGGTGTACTTGCGGTTTGAATCTTCTACACTTAGGCTTTCACCGCTTCCATGCATTGAGAAAATCCCGATGGCGTCGCCCGCCTCCCATACATCGTCATGGGCGCGGGTCTGTATTCCGCTGGTAACCTGCAATGGAGTGCGTCCGGCCGTAGTGCCGTTCCCATTTACGTCGTTTTCACTGCCGCATCCTGCCAGAACCAGGGCGGCGACACAAAAGGGGAGGATCATTCCGCCTCCCGGCCTGTGCCGGATGAAGTTCTTTCTCTTCATTTTTCTTCTTTTTTTTGTTTTACATTATATCCCTTTGCTACGCATATTCTCTTTGATGGGGGCATGCTTTAATGGATGTCTATGTCTCCGCCGTCCACCACTTCCCAGCCTTTAATGACAGCCCCGGCTCCTGCCTCTGCGGGAAGCTCCAGGGAGGTGTATAACAACAGGGGCTCTTTTTCACCGTCGGAAAAACCTTCCAGATACTCGGTCAGGTCGTTTGTGATGGTCTGCCTGTCCCCGCTTTTCAATTCCAGTATGAGTGTCAGTACCTGTCTTTCTGCGGGTATCACTCCCAGCAGGCGTAGGTCCGCCTTGAGTACGGGTGCGCCTTCCTCCGTTCCGTCCCTGAAGAGAGGTATCACCGCCTTTCCCCGGGAGTCCGTGAGTGTTCCGGTGCCCAGATCCACGGAAGAGGCAATGCCTTCCAAGGTTGCAGAAACAGAGGATAACCGTTCCTTTTCACCCTCTTCCATCTTCATCACCAGAGAGAGGAGCCGGTTGTGCTGGCGCATGGACATGCTTGTCCTTAATGTATCGTCAGCCGTTATCTCCACCTCTTTGACTGCGGAAAAGAGATAGCCGGGTAGGGGTTCCAGAGTTCCGTCTTCCAGGGTGTTCACCGTGGCGGTGGCTTCATCGGTGGTTATTCCTTCGGCCTTGCTACAGGCCAGCAGCTTGTGTTGTCCCGGTGAGAGCAGGGAAGGGAAGATGTAGGGCGTACTTCCTGCCTCATACTCTTGGTTGTCCACATGCAGGATATAGGTATCCGGTAATACCGCTTCGGAAGAGGCTCCCGCCCAGTCCGCGGTCACCACAAGTGCTCCCTTGTCGGGGTGTTGCGTATTATAGAGATCATCTTTCACGCACCCTGCCAGAAGAAGGATGGTGCCCATCAGGAGAAAGCCTGTTTCCCGGGTTCTGGAGTATTCTTTCCGAAGGTTGTCGGTATGCTGTTTTTTGATTCTGTCTTTCATTGTCCTTTTTCTTATTTGAATTGCCATACAAGGGTGATTCCGGCATGGTTTATCCCCCAGTAGTTTTTATTCGCTTTCCCCTGTTTGATACGCACACCATCGGTAACCGTGTATTTTTCATACTCGGCATGGGTGCAGCCCGCACCGATGGATAAATCCAGTGATATGGAGTTGTTCAACCGCATCTGGTACCCGCCGGTCAGTCCTCCGCCCGTCAGGTCTCCCTGCTTGCCGGTGTCGCCTAATTTATAGTTGAAGCTGCCCATGTGGTACATCGCTCCCAGATAGCCCCGCTTCTCTTTTCCGATATAATGGCGTAGCTCCGGTGATATTTCCAGCAGGGCGTATCTTCTTTCTTTGTTGTCCCAGCTCCAGGAAGTCCATGAACCATTCACCTGTATGCCCCAGTTCCTGTTTATACGCCATTCGATGCCCAGGTCCGGTGTGAGTGTTGCCCAGCGTAGCAGGTTCAGCCGCAGGGTGAAACCGTAATCCCCTGCCTTTGCCTCCGTAGCAGGAACCGTTTGTGCGGGTTCGGTGGTTTCTTCACGGATATCGGATGTAGTGGCTGTTTCCGTCTGTTTCTGGTATTCTTCCTTCATAGACCGGCTTTGCACGGGTTGTTCAGTAGTGGTGTCTTCACCCTGTCCGGTTTCAGTTTCCCGGTGTAGGAAACCCGCTATCCTTACGGTGACATAATCACCGCTATCGGCATGGTTACGGGTGATAAAGCTGCTTTCATGTAGTCCCTGCCGTATGATTAACTCGGACTTCACCCGGTTGGAACGGGTCTTGGCTATCCTCATGTTTTCAGTCTGGCTGTCTAAGGAATTGCAATAACCGTCTACATATAAGGGTATTTTTCCTTCCAGAATCTGTTGTTTGTGCTGTTTCACACACTCTGACAGGCGGAGTAACTCATCTTGATTGTCCCTGAAAGGTATATAGAACATATCCTCTGTGGATACAAAGCGGAACATGTAAACGGTGTCCGTCTGTTCCTGTGCGGATAATGGCAGGCAGGCGAGTACGGGGATGAAGAGTACAAGCAATTTTTTGATAATAACTGATTTGTCCATATTGTTTTTTATAGGCTTTACGTTGGTTTGCCATAAAGCCTTTCAAAATGTTGTTAAATAAAGACAAGTATAACGATGTATCCTAAACCATGTGTGGGTAAGGCTGACAAACTGTATTAGATGTCCTTTTTTATTAAGGGAGCAAAATAAAAAACAAATAAAACGTAACTTCTATAAAATGTTAAAGTTGTTATTAATAAAAGTCCTTGTGTTTATTAAATAAAGTATTATAATATTGAATATCAGTAGTTAATATTTCATTCTTGTTTATGTGTCTTTTTACAGACTGAGGGTAGAAATACCTAATTTTTTTTATAAAGAAGGCAAACATAGGGCCACCTTTTGAATACCAAGCTCATCAGCACGCATCCACATCTCTTACCAAACACGATTTTGCCGGTAGTCTTATCCATATATTTTTCTATGAGAGGTTTTGCTTCATCAGGAACTGCAAATGTTATTTGAAATTCCCTTTCTTTGGTGTTTTTAGTCTTTTTTCGGACATAGTTTATTTCATTTTTCCGGAAATCATGCGCGAGCATATCAACGAGATTCATTTTTTAGAAGTGTCATGTAGATATAAAGTGGAGTGAAAGTGGAATGAAATAGTGTCAAAAATGACGTTGTTTGCTCCAAATCATGTTACTAATTAGTTCCCGAAAAGTTTAGTGCTGATCTTTAAATGCTTGAAAATCAATAAAACAAAAAGCACTTCCTATCGTTCGCTTACGGAGGAAGTGC
>ENA-ORTV01000656-ORTV01000656.1-human-gut-metagenome-genome-assembly--contig:-NODE-656-length-41779-cov-47.171101_pt1 | contig 41779 bp, 51 predicted proteins | sample MGYA00241915_ERZ509194 | MGnify/ENA primary metagenome ERZ509194 (study PRJEB26280, sample SAMEA2338810) | human gut metagenome | biome: human gut; feature: human-associated habitat; material: faeces... | reverse complement strand
GATTTGTTTGGAAACGGCATATTGAGCAAAGATATTGCAGATGTTCCGCCTAAAGATGTTGCGTTCATAATGACGGTGACATTTACAATAACGATATCGCCGATTTTTTCATAAAGGCAAGTTGCAGATTTTATTTTATCAGTCAGAGTAGAGTACGGAGTAAGAGTAGCTGTACCAAGTTCGATATTTGACGAATCGTATTTTGTTGATACTGCACTTGTTAATGATGCGATGGATGCATTGACATCTGTGCTATCAGCTTTTTCGTTAATGCTATTCGTGAGGTTGGTCACGGTGTTGTTAAAGTCGGTACGGCTCACTTTGAGTCCTATTGCCGTTGTATTTGACTCTGCACGCTGTTTTACCTCGTTGACAACATCTGTATCGGCTTTATTGGTTAATGCTGTGTTGAGGCTTTCAAGGCTTGCATTTACACCTTTTTGGTTGTTTGCAATTGTTGTGTTGATTGTTTTGACGGATGCATCAACATCTGCCGAGTTTGCTTTGGTTTTAAGAAGTGCGTCAGATTCAGATTTAGTGTATATGGATGATACATCTGCCTTGAGCGATAACTGCTGACTGACTTTCGCTGATTCGGCTTTACTGTTAATGTTTGCTCTAACATCCGCTGACAGCTTGTTAGAGGACACGCAATTGTCGGCAAGGTTATTTGTGCTTACTGTGCCTTTTGCGTTTCGTAGGGCATCTGTGATACCGTATCCTGCAAGCGTTGTTGCTTTATCAGCTTTTTTCTTAACTTCTGCAAGGTATTCCTCGCTTTTGTCAGAATACTGCTTTGCTCTGAGTAAAGCATATGCAAGGGCATCGAAGTCTGATGTGCTTTCGACTTCATTATTATTGACTGAGTAATACTTATTGGTTATCCATTCGGGTGCAGATTCTCTTTCAAAACGGTTCAGCTTATAAAATCTGCCATTCTCATAGTAATAATACTTATCGTAGCCATCTGTCCAGTCATCAGGCTGTGTTGTCAATACTGTATAAGTCTTGAAGAGATTTCGCTCCTCGACCATTGTACTGAAAGCAGGGGATGCAAGTATTTTCTCCCTTGTAGATGTAACAACAAGCTGATAACTGACGATGCCGACACAAGTTGTATCCTGAGTGTGGATAGTGTATGTGATGTTACCGTCCTCGTTAATTCCGCAATCACGGACAATTGTTGTGCCATCGGTTTTTTTGCCGTACATTGTCACAACAACGGATTCCTCTTTTCCTGCAACAACATCAAGTAAATTGATGCCGTTTGCAAGTGAAATGATGAACACAATAGAGTTGGCATCGCCCTGCCTGATGCCATCTATGCATAACTGATTACCCACTTTGGAGCAGTCAAGCGTAAACTTCATTGTTCTCGATTTCAATTTAAATCACCTCTTTAAATAATTATAGGGCAATCCTGTGCGGTACACTAACCACACAGGATTCGTTTTTATTTGTTTGAATCTTCTTGAGCCGACTTAGTCCATTCGCCTAACACGGTTGACAATGATTTGCCATTCCACTTCATGTAGCCTGACTTCTGCAATTTCTTGCTGATTTTCTGCATTGTGTCACGGTCATTGTTGAGAAATGCTTTCTGATATTCTTTTTTGTACTGCGTAGTTAGTGCAGTACGGACAGAGGTCTGTGCTTTTTTCTTTGCCTCGGTTGTGGTTTCGCCTTTTGCAATCTGCTCTTCGTACTTCTCGTTATAGAATGTTTCAAGCTGTTGCTTTGCCTTTTCGGGGTTATTGTCAATAAGAACATCATATGAGTTTGCATATTCACTACCTTTTCGACCACCCGATGAACCAAAGTAAGTGTTGTGACCGCTGATTGCATCCGACAAATTAGAGAAGATACCGTTAATGATATTGCTGTAATTCTTCAATGGGAATCCTTTGAAAAATGCAAGACCATCGACAGATAATCCCCATAGGGCATCTTTTGCTTTGTCAAGGTCAAAATTGCCCTGTGCAAGAGCAACAATAACATTCTGATTGAAGTCACCAATTGAAGAGGTAAAGTCATTGAGCATTGACACAACATTGTCGGATGCAAAATCATAATCGTTGCCGTTAATCTGATTTTCAATGAATGATGCAAGTTCAGCACCGCCAATCGGAACAAGAACACTAAATCCTGTTTCTGCCCAGTCGATGCCGAGCCTCTCAAGAACAGAGGAAAGAGTAACCTCATCATTTTCATCCTTGTAGCGTTCAGGTTTATGAAGAGCAAGGGATGCAATAAAGGTCATTGCAACGAAAGTAAGTGCTGACACAATCTGTGAGGAAACTGCTTTTGCAAGCTTTTGTTTTTTGGCATCTCGAAGTTCTGCGTTGTCCTTGTTCGCCTGATAATCCATAATTGCATCATACAAGATACCTGTGTTCTGCAATGGCTGAGTCTTAAACATAAATACAGATTTTAACAACTCGTTTGAATTTTTCTGTATCTCGCCTCTATGGAGGCTATCATACATAGGCTGTGTTGCTTCAAGGATTTGGTCATATAACTTTGTGACCTCGTCGAAATATTCATCAGAGCCTATTTGGTCAGCTTTTCCCTGTTCCTTATAAAGTCGGCTTACTTCTTCTTTAGTAGCCACCCAATGCAACGCTGTTGTAATACAGTCTGTACCCTGTATCCATTTTGCAGGGTTGAGTGCTGTGGGCAGTTTCTTACCGAGCCAAGAGTCTTTCATTGCCTCAATTTCCATAGACGACAAGCCGATTCTACGCATATAATGACCTGCCGTGTGTGCATCAATCTCATCTGTAAGCTGTTTCCAACCACCCTTGCGAGCAATCTGCTGAATGCCTTTGACTGCACCGACAGATACAGAACGCATTGAAAGAATGCTTGATGCTGTGTACAATGATGCTCCCTGCTTAATAACTACCGATACAGAGCCTTTGAGTGCTGATGTAATCATATTATCTCTGACTGCCCTAACAATCTTATTGATTGCTTTTTCGGTCTGAGAGTTTGACTTCCTTGATGTCTGCAAATCAGTCATTACCTGTTCGATAAACTGAATAGGCTTATCAGAATTAAAGGTTTCACGAAGGGCATTTCTAACGGAGTCTGTTGCAATCTTGTGACCGTTTTCGTTTGTGTCAAACAACTTAACATTGAGTGCCTTGTTAAGGTTGCGGATAGGCACAGCGTAACCGTAATACTGTCCGACATCTCTTATATGCTTCGATATAACGCTGTCGAGTCCTGCGATGTTAAGAGCCTGTGGTGCGTTTCTCTTAGTAGCTTTAAAAATACCTTTGTTGGCGATGGTTGCATCGTATTTCAGACCGTCAATCTCAGTTGAAAGGAAATCTTTATTGACAGCAAAAGGTATGTAGTATCTTTCGGTTACAATGTCACGATGAAGAAGAATCGCAGAAGTGTCATTGATGTAAGCATTGGAAACCTCATTGAAGAGAGTTTCAGCAAGTTCACGGTAATGGTTTTCAAAATCTCCCATTTGGCTCTGTACAGCCGATATGAAACTTAAATTAATGCCCCTAATAGTCTTTCTCTGAGCAAATGCTTTTTCATAGTTGCCCTTGCTTATCTGTTCGGCATCAAGCAGAGTAACACCACCTCGCTCCATATGGTCAAGGTGAGAGTCTTCTGTGTGTTCTCTTGTCCAAGACATCAGTATCTGCAATCCCTGTGACTTTGTCATTTTGGCAGTCTGTGCAACATTCTTATTGTCACGGTATTTGATTTCAACAACATCATTTTTAAAACTTTCATAGTCCTTCGGATTTTCTTTGATGAAATCATTGAGAGGCTTTTCAGCGAGCATCTTAAACATATTGTACTTTTCCGTACCTTCGTTAAGAGCATTGATGTGATACATAAGTTCGGCATCTGCATTGTAGCCTGTGTACTTCGCCATAAGTCGCATCGGTGATAATACTTGGTCAAGCAATGAATCCATTACATTAAGTTTAACATCACCGAGTTCTCTTGTTTGATTAATAATCCTTAAACCTGACTCATAGTTAGTAATAGCGTCCTGTCTACCAATCTGCTTAACAGCATCCCTTGTTGCATAGTACACATCTTTGACAATCTGTTCAATTTCCTTAGCCTCTTCGTGTGTGAGTCCTTCAATAAGGCTTTCTCCCTGTGTCTGTTTCTTGATTTTGACACCTTCAAGCCTATCATCAAGGTAATCGGCAAAACCTTTTATTTCCTCGATAATTTCCTCATTGTAAGCATTATAAAAATCACCGTAATGCTCATCGCTTTGATTGACTTGTTCGAGCTGTTGAGAGAGTTTTCTCAGATTGTCTGACATCTTAGTATCATTATCAAGATTGATTGAATCAAGAAGAGTTGATGTAATGCTCTTGATAGGCTCATTCAAGCCGTATGGAATATACATCTTTTCTGTCGGATGCAAGACAGCATCTAACAGTTTTTTCGAGTATTTCTTGATTTCGCTGATTGAATGTGACCAGTCCTGATTATCCTTGCGTTTTTCAGCATCTGCCTTGCGTTTTTCACGGTTCTTTAAGATGATATCATCAATCTTATCATTCTTCTGTTTACGGAGTTTTGCAACGGCGTCCTTGCGTTTCTGCGTTTCCTGCTTTCTGATTTCAGCAATACGCTCATTCTTCTGCTCACGCACTCTCGCAATTTTCTTAGAGGTTTCGTACTTCAAGATGTTACGCATTGCCTCGGTTGACTCCAGTTTTAAGAGACTTTTGTCTTTGTTTACGATTTTTTCTTCGGTTTCCGCTTTAATTTTCTCAAGCGATGCAATCTCTGCTTTATCGCTCTTAGAGATGTTGTCTTTGGCATTGATAGTCTTGATTTTGCTGTCAATCTCATTAAGTTTATCGTTGAGTTTGTTCATCTGCTCAAGTCCCTGTTGATAGGTCTTGACGGTATTTCGCTCTGATGCGTTAATTGTGGTTGTTTCAAGAGCCTGTGCGAGTGCCTCTCTTGTTGAAAGAAAATCACCTGCAGTGATTTGTATAGAGATATTATTTTTTTCTGCAAGTTTTGCTTCATATTCTTCGATAATTTTTTTACGCAAAATTTCTTGATTTTCCTGTGCTTGTTTGAGAGCTTTTGTTACTTCACTAAGTTTTCGTTTATCAACATTTTTTTGTGTTACGGCTTGTTTGCTTTGTAGTTTAAAATATTCTGCCGTAGTATCAAAAGCAATTTGTATTGCCGACGCATCAATTGTACTTTCACTCTGTATATTACCGCCATATGTTGATACATAATGTGGTGCAAGTTCATAGTTCATTATACGGTCAAGCATTTGATAACCGCTGTCGCTGTCCCAGTCAAAGCCGTCCTCTATCATAAGTGACCTGCCTCCGATATTTTCAAGGTGTGAGCCAATGTCCTCAATGTATGAACCAACTGCATTACCGTTAATGCCTTTTGCGTTATGCTCTAATTTGACATTAATCTTGCCAAACAAGGCTTTACGGTATTTTCCGACACTACCATAGTTTTCCTTGATTGTGTCGATTGCATTGTCGGGGATAAGCAAGGTTGTGCCTTTTAATTCATCACGAATTTCTTTTGCCCACGCTTCGTGTTGTTCGTCAAGCTGTGTCGAGTATTGCAATGCTTCACGGCACTTCATAACAAATTTTTTAAAAGCCTCATTAAATTCCAAATTATCGTTTTGTACGGAGTCAATAACTGCGTTTAAAGAGTCTACATACTCAGTAACAAGAGAGTCTATTTCGGCATTAGGATTGATGTAGTAGCTTCTCATTACAGATTTAACCATATTGTTAATTTTTTTAGCATCAGGCTTGATACCTTTACTTGCAAGTAAACCCTCTTTAACATTATTTGCAGAATGATGATATATTTGCTCAATTGTCAATTCAGGATGGTTTTCATCGACTGCTTTTTTAAAGTCTATATTTCCCTCTTCTTCATTGTAATCAAAATCAAACAAATCATTATATTCATCATCTGATAAAAAATCATCATCACTAACATTGTAGCGAATATCATCTTCATTACCATCAAATCTTTCTGAGAGCGGAATTACTTCACCGTCATTATCGTAGGTTATTGCATCGGCTGATTTTACATTGTTCGGATTGAAAGCAATGTAAACATCAGAAGCAGTATCAAGTGAAACATTACTGTTGCGACCACCGTTATCTTTAAGATTCTTAAAAATGACACCGTCATAACCTGCCTGTTTCGCATATTTAGAAACTTCTCTTGTTGAAAGGTGTTGTGTTCCGTAATTGAAATAATCCTCACCGTATTCTGATTTAATTGCATCACCGAAAGGTGTGTTTAAAACTGATTTCACATCAATTTCATTCCAATTACTTTTGCTGGCATCAATAATAAGAGGATTTTCTATTTTAGCAAACAACGAATAGTTACCTTTTTGTGCCTGTTCCGTTAATTTATCTTTTAGATAATCTTTAGCTTTATTTTCGTTAAAAACAACAAAAATTGTGCCTTGGGAATCCTTACTTATGATTATTGGGGAATTATTATAAACTTCCAAAATTCTAGCTAATTCATAACTGTCTTTTTCAATTTTCCGAAATTTCTGTTCTTCTTCCGTAGAGTCAAACTTTGTGCTTTCAATTAAATTGAATAAAGGATTTGAAATCTTATTATATTGACGATTTTTAAGCATTTCTACAAAATCAGAATACTTAGTATCGTAATCAATTTTCGGGAATTTTTTAAAATATCCTTCTCTGCCTTTCAAGTAATCTATGAGATAATCAATTTCAGAATTAACTTTAGCCGTAAACTTATTAACAGCGTTTTCATCTACAATTGAGTAATGCAAATCGTCATTATCTGCTCTTAATTCGGGATTAGTGTTATCGTGCGTGAGCGAGTTTAAACTCTTTTCAATTTCATAAATAGACATTGATTTAACTTTAGAGCTTATCGCTTTAATGGAGTTTATTGTGTATTGTATATTGTTTTCAGTTTCAACACCCGAATATGTAGAGGCAATTTCGGGGTTATTCGTCAAGAATATACTTGCTCCGTCATCCATCTTAGAAAGGTCAAAAGCAGTAAAGCCAAAACTTTCTGTGCCGTGATAAAGCTTGGTCGGAGTTTTTCCATCCTCTGAGTACGCTCCCCAAGACATAGCTTTTTCATCGACAAGTTTCTGTGCTGTTTCAATGTCATTATTTTTGACAGCCTGTGAGTATTGGTCATCGACCTCACTGTCAGAAAGAAAGCTACTGCTTCTTGTGTTGTTCTGAATTTCAGCATTATTTTCTTCAATAGAATTATTGCTTTCTGTTGAGGACTTTTTTGCGTAGATTTTAGCGTTCTGATTTTTCAGACCTTCAATAACAGCTTTTTCGTATTTATCGACAATGCCTTGTAAATCTTTTGCGGTTGATTCAAGTAATCTTGCTTCCTCTGTTTTTCCTCGGTCGCCTGTGATAAACTTTTTGATTTTTGCAATTACATTCTTAATGGCATTGATAAACTTTTTACCTGCCGAGGGATTTTCTTTCGACATTTTTTCGAGAATTTTACTTTGATTGACAAGGTCAGAAGAAAACTCCGCAATGGCTTCTTTTGTTGCTGAAATTTCTTTTTCACTCTCGGACATTTTCTGCCAACTTTTGCTGTTGTAATCTTCAAGAATTGAACGGTGTTTATCAACAGTTATATTGAAAATATCTGTACCGACTGTATCACGAATTGCTTTTGTAAGTTCAGCATATTCGGTTGGTGCGTGTTCTGCAATGTGAGTCAACTCGTGACCGAATGTTGCTATAATCGCACCCTGCTTTAATGCTTGGTCAACAGTTTTTCTTTTAGCGTTAAGGTCAATTGATACGGTGTTAGTAGCTGAATTATACGCACCGTTTTCAAGTGAGAAATTACCGTTTTCGTCAGCTTGTGAGGCATATAACTTGACATTTAAACCAAAGTCAGCAAACTTTGAAATGTAGTTAGCTGTTGCTTTCTGCTCATCGTTAAGTTCGATACCTTCAAGAGCAGAGTTATCAACCGTACCTTTAGCGTAACCGTTTGTTTTGTCTTTCCATTCCTGCTGTAATTTTGAAAGAGCGTTGCCAGCTTTGAGTGCCGTTGTGTACTTATTCAAGCCATCTTCGTAAGCCGATACTTGTACATTGTATGGTAACTGTGATACCGTGCTATTCAAGCTCTGAAACGCAACCGCACGAACGCCCTGATTGAAAAATCTCGCATACTCCATAGCGAAAGTATCAGGCTCGATTTTATCTTCTAAGCCGTTATAAGCATCTTTTATCTTATCGACCGTGTCGGTGTTGATTGTCATATTTTTAGCGTTTTCTGAAAGAAACTTGTCGAGCGTTTCGGCATTGTTAGAATTTGCATTAACATCACTTTTCTCAGCGTTAAATTCAATGAGGCTTGGTGTGAACAGTTTTGTATCTGCGGAAAGCAATGCAGTCTGCTGATTAAATCTTGCACTCTTAGCCTGATTGACAACATCGTTTGCAAGAAGTGACTTTAAATTTTCAGACTTTTTGATTTTTTCAAGGTCATCATCGGTCAAATTCTCGCCGTTTGTAAGTTTGTTTGCAACAACCTTTTCATCCGATGCAAGGTTTGCTTTTTTGGTAACTTTTTTAAGTTCCTTTTCTGACGGCATACTTTCTGTTGCTTTTTCATATGCCTCGCTCTGCAAAGAACCAAGTCTTGCATCAGTCGGGTTGCTTTCATAATCGGTAACGCTGTCATTAAGACCGTAATGCTTGGCAAGATTCTTAACTGTGTCTATGTTATCAAGAGAGGATATAGATTTTCCTGCCTTAATATTTCTTCGGTACTGAGATGTATTGACGGCAGTACCCGAAATTCCACCCATCAACGCACCGCCAATTGCATCCTGTATAATCTGACCACCGTAATTCAGCATTACTGCCTGTCCTGCCTCAGTTTCGGACATACCGCTGTCAATATATTTGTCATACTCTGTCTCAAGCTGAGATAAGCTACCGTTAATGATTTCATCTGCTACACTATCAAGGAGCGTTGCAGATACTTCTTCCGATGCCTCGGTCAAAATCTGCTTTCCTGCATTCTTTAAAATGCTCTTGAATTCCTTTACACCGCCATTTTTAAAACTTTTCAGTTTACCAAGCGATACACCTTCGGTAAGCACTTCAACACCTGCGTAGGTAAGACCTGTGGCAAGAGCCTGCTCTACTGAACCACCATTTTCAACAGTATCATTAAATCCCTGTGTTGCTACCTCTGCACCCATCATAGATAATCCGACAGCAGGATTTGCATATGCGATACCCATACGAATAGCGTTATCAACAAGGCTAACTCCCTGTTGGTAAGCCAATCTTCCTAACGGATTATCTATATTACTTGCGACTTCCTGTTGCAATAAATTGTTTTGGTACACGGCAGATTCCTCGGGATTATAATATCCGTCACCGCCTGTCCATTTATCAATATTTGATGCGACTTGTTTTGGTGAGGATTCAAAAGCTGACGGAATCATATTAAGCGTACTTATAGCCGTACTTACAATCGGGTGCTTATCAGCGAAATCTTTGATATTTTCATTTTCTTTCTCGGCTTTTTCTCTGTCTTTGGCTCGCTTATAGTATTTATAAATTTGGTCAACATTCCAACCATCAAGAGTCTTTAGTGAATTAAAGTTAGTTTCAATGGCTTTTTTCTCTTCGTCGGTATATAAGGAATCTGTCGGCGATTTGCCTTTTTCGAGTTTCTCTTTTAAAGCATCCTTGTTATATGTATCAAATGAATCTTTGGAGTGTTCCTCTTCATATGACTGCATATCATAATAAGCATCAAGAGTTTTTGCTACTTCGGGATTTTGCTTGCGAAAATCAGTATAGTATTTCTTTTCGTTTTCAAGTTCCTTTTTTTGGTCGATTTTTCTCTGCAGTTCACCGAGTTCGGTTCTTTGGTTGGTGCGTTCTTGCAATTTTTTGTTTGCATTTTTACCCTGCGTAGTGAAGGGGTTGTTATTGTAACTACCGCCAATTTCAGCATATTCTTTGTTGAAATCGCCCCAAGTGCTGTCATACTCGGCTTTCTTCTTGTCATATTCTTTCTGTAAATCATCAGAAGTTTTGGCATCCTCTTCTGCCTGTGCAACAGCAGATTTGTATTCCTGTTCTGTGTCAAAATCTGACATTGCATTTTGAATTTCTTTTGCATTAGTTTTGAAATTGTCTTCTGCAATGTTAAGGTCAGAGATAGCACTCTGCATATCTGATGAGTCATCAGTATAGCCGTATTTATCATAAAATTGTTTAGCAGAGCCTTTGAGAGCATCGGCTGTCTGATAATACTTTGAAATTGTATCAGCTCTATTTTTTAAAGAATCAAATGCTGTATTTTGATTCTCGTAATAAGCCTTAGATGTTGCATTGCTTGCAGAGTCATACCATCTTGACAACACATCCTCGCCATTAGCCGTATCGTGTAATGCCTGTGATTCTTCTTCTTCCTGACCGAGTGCAGGCTGACTGTTGAGATAATCAAGATAATCATTGTTACCGTTTTTGCCGTTAATCGCATCAAGCAAACTATCGCTTTTTTCGTTAGAGGTATTCCCAGTCGTGGTGTTCGACTGGGAATTATCATTTTCATCTTTTTTCTTTTTAAGGTAATCAAGGTAATTCATAGATTTATCTCCTTATTTTTTTGAGCTTGATGTTTTATGTGCTCGCTTATACGCTTTGCCGATGTCAGATGCACCGTAGTAGCTCGAAAGATAGTTGATTTCACCGCTTGACAATGTATGATTAGCGAAAGCATTATTAAGATATTTTGGAAGAATATCGTTAATGGCTTTGGTGTAGTCGCCTGAGTATTTTGAGTATTGCAAGCTTCTGGCTTTGTTGTCAATTTCGCTGATAAGGTTTGAAGTTGTGCCTGTTCTCGTTGCTTTCGCATTGACATTGTACCAGTTTTCACCGCTGTTTTTGTTTTTGGAAGAAGAGGAATTTTGGGCTTTGTATGTATTGATTTTTTCTGTTGCTTTGTTGTTACGGATTGTTTCAGCAAGTGCAGACTGTCTGTAAGCCTCTTCGGCTTTGTTCGCTCTGATTTGTTCGGCAAGCTGTGCATTCTTGTATGCCTCTTCAATGCGGTTTGCTCTTTCGGTTTCTTCCTGTTGTGCCTGTTCAGCACGCAATGTTTCACCCTGTTTCCAAGTGTCGATGTCATTGCTTGATGCAGTACCGTACTGATTTGTTGCAAGATTAGCAGAATTGTAAAGGTTTGTACCTTTCTGATTCCAAGCGTTGAGGTCATTGCTCTGTGCATTCTGCAGTTCGCTCTGATACAAGCCGTACAGATTGTTATATACATTCCAATTGTTTGACCACTCATTCTGCTGTTGACTTCTGTCCTGAGCGTACATATTGTAAATGTTATTAAGTCTGTCTGTTTCGGCATTGAAACCACTTAATGCCATACTGTAATAATTACCGATGTCATTGTTAAGCTGTTGCAGATAGCCTTGATAAGCCTGCGAGCCTGCAGTTGTTGCGTAACTGTTGCCGTAACCGCCTGTCATTGCAGATGCCTGACCTACTGTATCAGCCATTGCGACCTTGCCCATATTCTGATACTGCTCTTTTGCCTGTTGAAAAAGCGTATCATTTGAGAGGTCATAGGAAAAGGGTTTACGGTTGGCAACAGCGTTCATCGCCTTGTTGTATGCTCCCTGATTGCCGTATTTAAACTGCTGTGAGAGATTGTTGTTACCGTATAACTGATTAAGTTTAGCCTGTGCAGAATTAATCTGACCACCAAAACCACCTGCACCTGTTGTATAGCCTGTCTGAGCGTAATCGTTATATCGGTTTGTTGCATCATCCTGTCGGTTCTGATAATTCGTTGCATTTGCCGACTGATTGTATTTCTGATATACATATGCCATATGCTTTAATCTCCTTTCGGGTTCTGTTCCTTTTCAAATTCATCGACTCGCTTGCGGTAATTCTCATACTCTGTCTGTACAGTTGTTAATGCCTTGTTCTGCACAGACTTGTACACTTCGCCGAAAGCCATTTCAATAACTGTCGGTGAGAGATTAGGATAATTAGCAAGCTGATATAATTTGTTTCGCAAATCCATAATCAATACTGATTCAGGTGCTTTCGGTGGTGTGTTTGTTGTGTTTTCTGCTACTGTTTTTGTGGTGTTTTCGTTCATAGAAATTCTCCTTTTTTAATAACTTGTAATCAACCCATTAACTACCTTGAGTGTGCTATATGTCCAAGTAATTGAGCCGTTACTACCTGATTTTATTGTTCGGATATACGGTATATCTGCTGTAACTGTGTCGTATAGTTGACCGTTTCGATTGTCTTTGGTACGCAATCCCATTTCAACAGAAACATCTCTCAGCCAAAATCTGCGTATTGTACTCCAACCGCTGTTGAATGTGTTACCACCAAAAAGATTAGCGTAGCAAAATATACCTTGGTTATCGTTTCCAATTGCATTGTTGGTTGCAAAAGCCAATTGTACATCATAAGCATTGCCATTTTGATAACCAAATGTTATATATTTGCCGTAAGCCTCATTAAGTCTTATACCTAAGCCTTTAGCGGTTGATGATGTCATCCATTGTCCTGCACCGATATAGCCGACTGCAAGACCGTCACGATAAAACGCTTGTCCGTCCAATGATACACTTGACATTTTTTTGCCAAAATAATAAAAGTTAATATCACCGTCTTCAAGCTTAATCACATTGCCAAATTTTGATTCACTCCAAGCAAATTCAACCGCATTTGCCGATTGCCGAATAATACTCTGAATAGTGCTTGTGCTCGTTTTCTGCGTAACAGTTGATGAGATTTCGTTTGATTTAACCGTTAAGTTTGCAATGTCTGTTGTGTTGGAGTCAATTTTACTTGCCCAAGCAGATATTGAGTCATTAACATTAGAGATAGCCGTTGTAAGCTGTTCGCCTGTTGCGAGTGTGTTGCGGTATGCAATATCTATCTTCTCAGCTGTGATAGAGCCTGTGTAGATTTTTGAACCGTCAATAACCGTCTGACCGTTTTCTACTTTTGACCAAGCTTTGATTTCTTCTGCCGATACAATCAATGGAATTGTCTTTGTGTAGACTTTGTTGTTATAACCGACTTCAATTTTGATAGCCGTGCAAGTTGCTATATATGCGTTGAATTCTCCCGACAGCGAAAGAATGAAATTATTTGTATTTTTCTTTGATTTGTAAAATACAGATTTGTTGCCGTTCATTCTCCATACTCTTATCTCACTTGCAGTTACAAGCTGTGTATTACCGCCTGAGTTTTGGCGAAACTCAATGTTGATTGTTGATGGGGTGCAAGATGTACCGAGAATGTTCTTATTGACCGATGATACATCAGTATAGATTTCATAAGCCTGTGCATCTGTGCCATCTTTACCGTCTTTACCTTTGATTTCACCTGTGCAAACAAAAGCACTGTTTTTATTGTTCCACACAAACAAATAGCCTTTGACAATGTATGAATCGCCATTATTCAGCGTTGTTGTTGTCTTGTTGATAATGTTTTTACACTCAGAGTCAAAATACAAGTCATAAGGAATGCCAATTTGATAATCTTCATTCTTTTTATATGCTGTGCCGAGAATTTTAACCGATGTACCGTCAACACCGTCAGAAACACAACCAACTGAGCAAACAGCTATGTATGTTTTGTCCGCTGAGTCTTTTGACTCGGCTTTAACATACAGTACAGATGAATTCCTGAAAGCCGTTGCAGATGAAATTATCATATTTGTTTTCATTGCGGTTTGAGTGTACTCTGTCCACACTTCACCGTCGTTCGAGGTGTACCACCTTGTTGATGCAACCTCAACATTTCTCGATGATAGTGTTACAGAGATATTTGGTACGCTGAATCCTTCTGTAGCTGTCCTTCTGACAAGCGTAGCGTTCGGGCGGATATCAATGCCCATAGCCATATCTGTAAGAGCGGTAATATCCAGTCCACCGATTGTACCCGATGTTGCGTTGACATTTCCGAAACTGTCAACAGTAAATGTACCGTTACCGATATTGATACTACCGCCAGTTATTTTTGCGTAAGGAAAATACACTGAGTCTTTGTCGAGATAAAAAAGTTTCTTATTTTCTGCCCACCAAGACATTTCAGTCGGTGTAATTCTCGTCTTGAGATTTGACCGTGTATCGATAACCTTGCCGTTGTACTCGAAGGAATCCGAGAGTAAACCGACTTCAACACCGTATATCGGACTTGCTCCGCTCTCATCAAGTAAGCCTTGCTTGATATAAGAGGTTTGATTGACTTTGTAATTATCAAGGTCTGTTTCGAGCTGTGATGCATAATTATATAAATATTCAATTCCTACACTACTGCCTGAAATGTCGAGCGTTGTGTCACGAAGATATTTTCCAAAGTCAGATATAGCAACATAATTACCGTTCATCTGCGAAGTGAATTTTTCGTCTGACTGTATCACTACATCTGCTGTCTTAATGACGAGGTCACGGATGGTAGCATAACGGCTCATAAGGTCTTTGTTGACCTCTACGATATCGCCATTGGATGCAGACAGAGCCGATGCTGTCTGCTCCCACATTTTATCTACTGAAAGGTTGGCAAGCGTTGCGTTTAACTGTTCATTGTTACGGTATATGTAACTGCGTATCTGTGCAAGCTGTTCCTCGGCTGTACCGTTGCCAATATTTGGCAAATCAATAAAATTCACTATACATCACTTCCAATCTCCAATACCTTTGAAATCGAATAAATTTTGCAAGTACCTTTGCCTTCGATACGAATTGCAAAATGGTCACATCTGCGAGGTAGGACAGGTATGCTATAAGATTTCGTGCCGTGACCGCCAATCGATGAAACTGTTTCCCAATGTTCTGAGTCATCATAGCGAATACGCACTCTAATTTGGCTTGTAATCGGTTTTTGTACTCTGAGTAACATTCTTCCTACATACTTGTTATCTGAGTAAGAATAGCCTATAGAGCCTGTTTCTGCATACCATTCAAAGTCATCTTCTGCTGTGCCTCTGCCTGTTGTGGTCATAAGCTGATAACTGTCGGCATCAATGAAGTAAAGGTCTGTCTTAACCTTGCAGAATTCTTTGATGTGAATGTTATCTTCCTTGTGCCACATTCCAGTAGTGATATCATAAACGAAGAGAGTCCATACTCCGCTTGTGTCCTGCATACAGATATAATATCTATTCCCAATACTACCACTGACAGCGTTACTATAGCTAACCGCACCGAGAGGATTTGATATGCTTGTTGGCAATGAACCGTCATAGTAACAGACATCTGTTGCGGATTTATAGAACAGAGTTTCATTGAGTATGCAAAGGCTCTTTGAAGAACCTTTCTGAACACCTCTCACTTTTTGCTCAATTACCTGATAATTGCTCGGCATTGATCCGTAAACCTTATGTATGCAATTTTCTTTAAAAAAGAGTAAATAATTACCGTAAGCAATTGCACCTGTCCACACACCGTCAGAGCCAACGGAAACAGCATATGAGTCTGTTGATATACCTGCATATACAAACCAGTTCTTGAAATCACCCTGCTTGCAAGCATAGATTTCATTGACGATTTTGCCCTCGTTGTTAAGGCCGTAACGGCATCCCCACAAACGGTTGTTCGATTCGATGACGAAGTCCATAATTGGAGCAACACGCTCAAGCTTGACAGTACCTGTAGACTGAGTGACAACATTATCAAGTATTGCGGTAACTACAATCCAGTTTTCCTTTTCATCAATAGACTTGATGAGCATCGAGGTGTTAAGAGCATCAATCTGTTCTTTGATTTTGTCGCTACCCGAAGAGGAAGAGGAGTCACAACCGCTGATTGTTACGGCATCACCTTCCTTGAAACCTTTACCAATGCCTGTTGACTCAATACGCACATAGGTTGTTGATAGAGATGACCACATCCGTGTGTTTGAGTTCCATACCTTCAAGTAGTGCGTGTCACCGCTTGTATCAAGCCATTTGTAACCGTTTGCGACTGTTTCCTTCTCACCGACATTAGGTGACTCATCACCTACATAGACATAGTTTTCACCTTTTGGGTTTTGGTACTGATACTTAGTGCCATCTTGCGTACACATCGTATATACAACATTGTTGACCTCTGTTGCTATTTCAATAGTGTTATCAAGATATCCCCAGTCAGATGTATCTTCCGTATTAATGAAGACCTTGTCAGGAAAAATAACAAGGTATGCACCCATTGACACCATTGTTTTGTCTGTGTCCGTCAAAATAATATGGTCAACCTTTTCTCCGTCAATGTATAAATACATACCGTCAATGTAGCAGAGGTTATCACGGCTTGCCATACATTTAGGCTTGGTAAACTGTTGCACAATACCTCTCTTATCTCTCGGTGACAACACAGGATAGTAATTGCCTGTCATATTCTGCATATCATAGAATTCTGTATCACCGATGCGGATGTTGTGATTATATCCTGCAAACTGCTCTTGATACTCTCGCTGTGCAGAGGATGAATCAAGCTGTGGAAAATTAAAAGCCATAGTATCACCGCCTAAAATGTAATGTGAGCAATCTCTTTAGGCATATGGTTGCAATGCCACCAATTGACAAAAGAGTCATAATGGTTGCTGTACTGTGCTGAGGATGCGTTGTATCTGTCATATTCCTTGTTGACAAGGTGTATTTGAAGTTCAAGAAATGCTTTGTAAATCTCTACTGCATACGGTTTGGGAATCAGTAACGGCTGATTGCGTGATGTGTTCTCGTCATATCCGATGAAGTCTGTATCTTCATAACCTTCGTGCGTGTCAAAGACTTCGTTCTTGACCATTCTGTCGAGAGAGTCAAGCCAAGCAATCTTTTCATCTTCCGTGCGGTTGTTTGGTACTGTTGCATCAATCATATCAATTGCATCTGCTATTGTAATGTAGTCCATATTTTTATCTCCTTTTAAAACAAAAAAGAGGCGGAAAAACCGCCTCTTAATCTCATAATCAAGCCATCGGCTTGCTGTCTTTGAATGCCATTTTCTTGATGAATTCTCTCGCCTGTGTGCGAGCCTTTGCTTTGTTGTTGATAACCTCAGCAAAGATTTCATCTACTTCGACAGGTACATCGGTCTGCACAAGAATATTGTGACCGTTGACCGAGAAGAATTCCTGTTCTGCTCCGTCACCCTCAATCTGAGGGTCACGGGGAAGAATAACAGTAACTTTCTTGCCTGTAAGACCTGCATTCTTATTTGAATTTGTAGCCATATAAGATAATCTCCTTATCAGTTTTCTTCATCAACAGATGAGTAAGAAGAACCTGACTCGACACGGAGGATTCTCTCTTCGTACAGAATCTTAGCACCGTGGCTGAATTTGTAGCCTACTGTGCTGTAAAGTTCGAGAGGACCGCCAATTTCCGACTTGTCCTTGATAATCATATGCATTGACTCGTTTTCGGGTTCAATGATGCCGAAAGCCTTTGCACCGAGAAAAAGTGTGTCATATGTAGCGATGCCGCGTTCGTTGTGTGCGTGAATCTTGCACTCTGTTGACTCAACGAAACGGCAACCGTGAAGTTCGCCAATCTCGCCCTTGAAGATAGGTGCTGTGTCATTGTACTTGTGGTACTCTTTCCACTCGTCAGACTCTGTAAGGTCATGAGCGACAGAGGGATGGATAAGACATGCATAGCTACCGTTAATCTTCGGTGCTTTGTTCTTCTTGAGCCAAGTAACAGCCTTTTTTACAACAGCAGGAGTGAGAACACAATCTGCTGTGAGTGTATCTCTTGTTGAGATTACTGTGCCGTCCTTCTTCGGACAGTACATAACAGAGTTACCTGCAATGAGGACATTTCTCGTGAGAGTGTCCATAGTCGCACCTGCCGATGCACCCATCTCCTCAGTACAGCCCTGAATAATCGGGTCATATGCCTCATATTCAAGTCTGTCTGTGATTGTGGTGTAATCGCCGTGCTGTGATGTTGTACCTTCAATCTTCGTCATACCGAAAGCCCGTCCTGTCGGTGTAACACCTTCCGTAATCGGTATAAGAGCCTTCGGGAATGTGTTGAATTTACGCCATTCAGACTTATTGCCGTGAATTTTCTGCTTGTCGCCAAACTGATTGAAGATAAGTTCGGCTCTTGCATTCTCAAGAAGTGAAGTATCGTAGAATGTCTTCATTGTCGGGGACATTCCACTTGCGGATGTTTTGTTTGCGTTTAATGTGGTTTCGTCAGCAAAAAGCTGGAGAATAAGATTGTACATAATATTAGACATAATAATGCTCCTTTAAAGTTAGAATTTTGGAGCAACACCAGTTCTAATAAACTGTTCCTTGATACGTTTAAAATCATCAAGAGTAAACTGTGACGGGTCATCCTTCACAATGACGGATGCACGGTGATTCATACCGTTTTCCCTCGGTCTTTCTTTGTTTGCTTTAACTGCATTTGCAGTATTGATAGCTGTCTGATTAACCGCATTGTTTACTGTAGCGTTGAGGATATCCTTGTAATGAATCACACGGTAAGCATTGTCTACTGAAAGGCCAATACCGCCTAATTCCTGTGGGTCAACAAGCTTACGAAACTGAGGATTACTCATTTCTGTTTCAAGGTCAAAAGACGGAAACTGTTCTCTCATTGCATCCGACTGACTCACAAGGTTCTTGCAATGTTCGTTAATGAATGCCTGTCTTTCTCTGTCTGCCTGTTCACGCTTGTTATTTTCAAGAATTCTCTCTGCTTTCTTGACTTTGACATACTCTTCAACAGGCAATCCTGCCTCAAGTGCCTCATCTTCATACAGCTTCGTGTCATTCTGAATGCTGTTGCTGAGGTCATCAAGGAAACTGTCTGATGCGGAATCAAGTCCGTATCTGACATTAGCTATGTTGAGGATGTCACGCATTCTTGCGTTCTCAGCCTTGAGCGACTCCTGCTCTTTGAATCTCTTCGAGAAGGCTTTGTCCATATACTTCTGGGCATCGTCTTTCCACTCGTCAGACTTGACGAGTTCGGCAAAAGTCATTTTCGGCTTTTCTTCGGGAACAGCACCGACTTCGGTGTTGCTTTCACTCTGCTTACCGTAAACAATCTTCGGTGCAGAGCCTTTGCCATCGGCAGGGAACGATGTGTTTGTTGTTTCTCCTGCAATGCCTGTTGAGCCTTCACCTGTTCCTGCTCCCGCGGATGCACCTGCAGATGCACCACCGCCACCGTCAGCGAAAAGCTGAATGTTGAAACAACGGAACATAAGTTCAGTAACAACGGCTGTTGAGATAGTCTTAATCATTGCTATCTCCTTCCATATAAAGTCTGTGGTTAAGGTCACGAGCCTATGTTCACAATTTATCATTGCAAGACCAAACACCTCAAACCATCTACTTCAAAACGGTAAATAATTTTGCAATTCGTAAAAATGGGTGTTTTTTACAAATTGAACATTTTGCGGTCATCAGCAAAATGTTATTTTAGGCATAAAAAAAGCACCCATAATCGGGTGCTTAGAAAGCTTAGAAACTTTGGGAGAGAGTTGGGAGAGAGTTAGATAACGGTCAGCTTAATGTTATCGGGATAGTTCTCAGCAAGCAGATTAAACCCTGTTGTAACGGTCATAAAAACTAACTGCACATTAGGTTCGTATTCCTCATTAGGTTTGCACTTGTATGTAACACGCTGTTTCTCACCCTCACCGCTGATAGCGAATGACGGTGATTCTGTCATAGCTGTGCGGAATTCTTCAAGCGTGTTTGCAAGCGTGTACAAGAGCGTTGATGCCCCTGCACAAACAATATCCTTGCCGTTCTCGGCAAAATCTGCGTGACCTCTCATTGTTACGGTGTAATTCTTAGTATCGACTTTAACTTTGAGCATATAGAATTCTCCTTACTACTGATTAACCTGAGTTGATGCCTGTGCTTTTTCCCTTGCATTCGTCATAAATGACCTTTCGGATGTATCGTTTGTTGTAATGCCGTCAACAGAGAGGTTACCGCTCGGCTCTTCGGAATTGTTTCCATTTTCAACGAGAATCGCCTGTGCAAGCTGTTCAGCCATCTGCGTGCCATTCTGCATATCTACCTGCTGTGCAAGGTTGAACGCAATCTTTTGTAACTGCTGATACTTATCAAACATCGTGCCGTTTTGCATTATCATCTGTATGATTTCATCCTTGTGTGCAAAATCCATTGTCTGTAACAGCATAAGCGACATATCGACATTCTGAGGTGAGAACACACCGAGGTTATATAACTGTATCGCAAGTTCGTTCTGCTCCATCTTTGTGTAAGGCGAGGCTTTCTGTGCGGTTACTTCTATATCAAAGCAAGGCAGTCTGAGTCCCATATCTCTACCGAGAATGCTCGGCTGTTTCTGCGGTTTGAGTCCTGCATTGTTGTACTGTACGAATTTTTCCTGTCCGTATTTGCCTGTAATGCGGTACTCTCTGAGTACATCATAAAACTGACGGATTAATTCAATGACCATATTTGTGATTTTGCGGTGCATCGTGTACATAATCTTGTTATGAGTACGGCTCATCTTACCGCTCTGCTCCTGCATTGTCGCAATAGCCGATGCGGCGGTGACTCCCGAAGTGCTACCGCCATTGTTCACATCACGGTTACCGAGTGTTTCCTTCATCTCAGCTATGAGGTTTTCCCTCATATTCACAACAAATGTCGGTACTGGTGAGGTTGCAATCAGCTTGATTGAGTCATCGTTAAGACTACCTGTTACATGTACAAAGTCTTTGCTCCAATCAGCAAACTCAGCCTCGTTGACCGCTCCGTTGGTCTTGGAGAAGTATCGAGGCTTGCTTGTTACTCTTGCATTCGTAAGCATAGCCTGTGTCAATACATCAATAGCGTGTTGGTCACCTCTGCCAATGTCGGTATATCCATATCCTGCAATACTGCCCTCAACAGGGAATAACGGAGTAACAACAAAGGGATAGAGTCCGTGGTCATACCAACCATTCGGATAGTTTTCGGCATCGTTCTCGGTTGCAAAAAGCACCGTACCCTCTACAAACTTGCAGTAATGCAAGACCTGATTGCCGTTGCTATCTGACTGCTTATAGAACCAATCTACAACGGTTGTCTTACCGTCTGTGTCGATAGCATCATCTGTACGATATTGGTCTGATATAACCTTGTGGCTGTTGAGCTTGCCTTCAAGCTGTGGATATTGCTTAACAAGTGATTCATTATCCACAAGAGAGGTATGGAACACCTCTTTGCTATCCTGTATGTCTGTGACACCTGACTCCCAAAACAGATTGAGTATGTCGATTTTCTCGACTGATATGTCACCGAGTCCATCGTGCTTAGTACCGTCCCAAAAGACACCTGCACAGCACACACCCTGTTTAAGTATGTAGTTGGCAAGTTCTGAATATGTGTTTTCGTAGTCATTTTCCTCGAAAATAACAGGCAGAATACTCTTGAGCTTTTCAGCTTCTTCCACATCATCTTCACGCTTAGGTCTGATGTTTGATTCGGGATAACCGTCCATCAAGTCCGCGTGCTTAGATGCAATGCAGTTCCACAGCCAAGCTGTTGCGACTTCGTTGTCACCTTTTTTCTTGTTGCCATTGTGGTCATAGTAATCCCATTGACGGAGTTTCCAGTAATCTTCATTCGCTTTGATTCGTCTATCAAGGCTTGTCTTGTAGGTTTTGTACCGCATTAATCGGTCATATGCCTGTAAGACTGTACGCTCAGTTATCACAGGATTCAACACGGCTTTCGACTCTGTTGTAGCACCGCCTACAATGCCCTGTGTAGGTGCGTTATCATCTGACAACACAGATGTTGTCTGTTCTGTTGCTGTGCCGTCCTGTGGCAATTTTGAGCCGTTCTGCATATGTTCAAGCTGATTCCGCTCGTCCTGAGTCCACAAGATGCGATTGTCGGGAGCAGACTGCGTTCTCTGCAGTTCTGTCTGCTGTTCTGCCTGTCTGCGTTCCTTTTCTTCTCGTCTTTTTTTTCTTCTTAGTGCCATAAATAGTTCTTCCTTTCGTTATCTTCCGACAGCGGATTCGGCTGTGGTGTTTTCGGTTCAATCTTGCGTGCAGGTGCTATCGGTCTTGACATACACCAATACCGCAATGCATCAGCGATGTGGTCTTCTTGGCTTGTGTCCAAGTCCTCTTTTTTGGTTTCGTCAAACATCAATAGAGGCAGAGTCCTTATCGTGTGTTTACAGTTGCTGAACACATAAAGCATCGGCTTGCCGACTTCATCAAATGCAAAACGGTAATGCATCTGCATCCACCCAGCAACACGGTCATTTTGTCCTTTATCAAAGTAAATGCCGTACTTTTCTGCAACATCGTTGACCGACTCGCCTCGTGAGCCGTCCCAAATTGCAGGGTCTGCCACTCCTTGAATATCCCGACCTGCAAGCTGTGGCTGTGTGTGTTCGTATTCCGACAACATTTCAAATTGCTTGTAAGGTTGCCATTTGACACCCTCGTTTGGTGTTGCCGTGCATCCGTAATACTCGTCAATAACATACGCTCTGCCGTCATAGTCAACAGCTATGTAAAGCATTGCGAAGGGTTTGCCGTAACCAAAGTCATATGCCCGATATACTCGCCATTCTTGCGGTATATCGAACGGCTCTATCACATTTGTGTATCTGCCGTATTTGAGAGCATCCTCAGGAGAAAGACCAAGTTTGTGTGCCTCTGCAACATCAACCTCTGTGCGAAAATCTTCAAAGAACATTCCTTCAAATACATCCCATCTGCCGTAGAGCCAAGCATCACGGAGTTTTGGGGGCAATGCCTCAAGCTGTTGAATGTACTCAGGCTGACTTTCCATAAGAGCCTTATTATCCGTTACAAGACTCTGAATAAAGCAGTAATCATCAGCTTGCTCATACTGACCGAATTTGCGGTCAATGAACAATCGTTTGAAGTAACCGTGACTCTGTCCCCCTGGGTTGAGCGTGTAATATATTCTTTTTGGGTAATTGTTGACACCACGCAAACAAGCCGTAATAGCCTTGATTTGGTGTTCTGAGAGCAGACAAGCCTCATCGATAAAAATCACATCAAATTCAGCACCTTGATATTGTTGCAGGTCAGCATCGTTTTTACAGTAGCCGAATTTTATCGTTGAGCCGTTCGGAAATGTAAAAATCTTGTCCTGTGTGTTGTATCTCGCAATTCCTGCCAATTCTGCTCTTAGTGTGTTAATGTGATTGTTGAGCAATTCGGGATATGTTCTGCGGACTATAAGTATCTTTATCCCTGCGTACCTCGCACACAATAATTTAGCTTTGAGTCGGACGGCAAAGGACTTTCCTCCGCCTCTCGCTCCGCCATACGCAACATATTTCTGCTTCGCAAGCAAGAATTGTCTTTGCTTGTCATTTGGCACACCTAAATAGTTAATCTTTGTCATTCTGCGTACCTCTCTGCCTCATCTGAGAGAGCAAACATAGTCGGCTCTATGCTGTCTTTGTCCTGCTGTGCTTTGAGCCGTTCACGCTCAAGGGCAAGCCGTTCACGCTCAAGGGCAAGCCGTTCAGCCTCAAGTCTTCCGATAATGCCGTGTAGATTTTGTTTAACCTCTACGGCATCTTTCAACGCTCTTGACAAACTTTGCAGGTCTTTGGTCTGCATAGGCGGAATGACATCATAGCCGTTTGACTCATCGCCCTCTCGCCTCAAAAAATCAAGGATTAAATCATCCATCTTGTCTGAGGCTTTAATAAGTTTCGTCATTTTGTTGACTTTTTGCTTTTCAATCTGTTCTGTAGCTTTTTTGTAGACATTTTGTGTAACTTTTTGTCTTTTTTCACGCAGACCGTACTCATCTATATGCCTACGCAGGGTTGACTCTGCCATACCATATTTTTTACGGATTTCAAACTGCTCTAAGCCGTTAATGTACTCTTGTTCAATCTCGTCCCACGGATATTTATTTGATGACAATGTCACACCTCTTTTGCACTATAATGTTTAAATTAAATACTATATAAGCAAAAAAAAATTCGCTAACCGCACACAGCGAACGGACAGCGAACAGACAACGAATAAATATTTTTTCAAAAAAATTCAAAAAAACTATTGACAACACGAAATCCGTGTTGTATATTATAGTCAACAGTTAACAATATGGGGCAACACCCACAAACAAAAAAGGAGAAAACACTATGAAAAAAGAAATCCTAAATTTGGTTGAGAGCAACGAAGGCGAGTTTGTACTGAACAACATCAGTTATCTCAGAAGATGGACAAATTCTGCAATTGACGAAAATGTAGACAAGTTGGTTGTTGAATTTAAAAACATTAATAATGTCAATTTTGGAGTAGCAAGGAAATTGTTGCGAGAGATTATAACGGCATTATCAATGAAATCACGATTGCAACGAAAGAGTATTTGCAGGAAGTATCGAATCGTCTTTGTAGTAATTTGAAATGTGGCTATATTAATTCTAAATAAATCGCAGAGTGACCGACCTTCGGGTCGGGTAATGCGGACGGTCAGACGGTCACAATCCCGAAGGTGTGTTTCAGGTTCGAGGACATTTCAGAAGATACCAAACAGGACAGGTAGTGTGGATTGATGGTTACATGAAAGGAGTTGATAAGGTCGATGACAATTAAAGAGGCACGCATTAAGGCAGGATTGACACAGCGAGCAATGACGAATTTGTTACTTATTCCGTATCGCACAGTACAAGATTGGGAGTCAGGAAAACATAATCCACCGATTTATGTTGAAAAGTTAATTATTGAAAAACTTCTGCAAATCGCAGAAAAATCATAAAAGAAAACAAAAAAGGCACACCGTTTATGGTGTGCCTTTCCTGCATTAAAATAGTAAAAATATAGGAAATTATGAAGACAATTTAAAGAACAACACGCACTTTTTGCGTGTTGATAGGCAAGCAAGATGACCTCGCACACTATGATATAAACGAGGTCATCTATACGGAAGAAAGGATAAAAAAACTAATCTACCACAGTAGAAATTAAAAAAACAAACTTCCGCACTTATATAATACTACTTTTTAGGCTTGCAGTCAAGCTTTTTGTACGGCGGATGAGGGGGATTTTTTTGCAATTATGTGTTTTTTATCTCTTTATGCAGTTTGTTTAATCGCTGAATTTATTCTTTCCTCAGCAATTTTGTAATACTTTTCGTCAAGTTCAATGCCGATAAATTTGCGGTTTGTATTTATGCAGGCAACACCTGTTGTTCCGCTTCCCATAAACGGATCTAAAACAGTGTAATTTTCTTTTGAACTGTTTCGGATTATTTTTTCAGTAATGTAAAGAGGTTTAATGGTCGGATGTTTCCACATTTTTTTGTCCTTTAGGTTTAAAGTACTTAAATAATATGTTTTTGCATCCTCGTAGCTGTGGGGAAAGCACTTACCTTTTCCTTTTCTGAAATAAAGTAAATATTCAGTGTCGCTTAAATATTTATTTGAATAGGTGGGCAAAGCGTTCGTTTTGTGCCAACAAATAATATCAAATTTGCATTTAAGTTGTCCGACATAAAATTTTAAATAATCATATATTTGTGCTTTATTGCACCAAAAATAAGCATTGATTTATTTCATAACTCGCAAAAATTCTTGTCCGAAAAGTTCAATGTCGTATCCATTAATTATTTTTGCTTTCTCGACATCCGCTAAAGATTCACTTAATTTCATTTTCTTGTTTACAGTTCCACCCCCCTTTGTGTTTAACACATAAGGCGGATCTGTCAGTAACAGGTCAACGCTGTTATCGGGCAAAGTTTTCAGCACTTCAAGACAATCGCCTTGATATAAATTTACCGTTTTAGTCACCCCAATTCTTCATTTATGATATTTCGCACCGCCACATAAAATTTGCAACGGTGCGAAATATTTAACATCAGCCGAGTGCTTTTTTTGCATTTGCAATCTTCTTATCTTTAGCCCAATTGCAATCATTTATGAGATGATAGATAACATTGACTGTCTTTTCATCAACAACACCATTAGCTGTGATATTACCTGCTTTCTGTGCCTCTTTGACCGCCTTTAAAGTGCCGTCACCAAAACCATTCGAGTTATCGACTTTTGTTTTGATGATTTTCATGTTGTACAAAGTGATTAACTGTTTCTTAAATGCAAGAGTCGCTGTATTGTGTGAGCCGTACTTAATCATTTCTTCCTTCACCTCTGACTTTGATTTGATAATGTTTTTATTAATGATGACATCCGTGTCAACATTACCGCTGATACCGCTGATTCTGCCGTTATCGGCGTTCTGCCATATATCGCAAGACTTGGATGGGTTGGATGACCATTGTGCAAGCCAAATACTGTACTTACTTCTGAGCTTTTCATAATCAAGGTGATTGTTGAGCCAGTTAAGATTACTGTACACACCTGCACGGTAACCACCCGATTTGATAGCATCGCAAAAAGCAATTGCAATGTTTGTCAGAGCAGACATACCGAGCCTTGTCTGACCGCTCTCCTCGAGGTCATAATATACAGGTAATTCAAGTGTTTTACCCTTAATGCACGCAAGGCATACCTTAGCCTCCTGCTTTGCTTCTGCAACAGAATAAGCGTAAGAATACCAATATACACCGACTGCAAGACCTGCTTTCTTAGCGTTTCTGTAATGCGTTTCAAATTCAGAGTCTTTCTGATAGGTTTCCTTGCCGAATCCTGCACGGATAATCACAGCATCAATACCGCTGTTCTTGACTTTGTTGTAGTCAACTCCTGTTTGACAATAACTGACATCAATAGCAGTAACTTTCATTGTTATTCCTCGCTTTCTGCGTATAATTTTTTCAAGTCGATATTTTCCATAACTGCCCTTGCTTCAAGTACGGCTCTGTAATCGCTCATTGCTTTAATTTGCAAGTCATATGTACTGCGTGGGCAAGTCGGAATAAAATTCAGATTCCCTTTGTCCCAGTTATCAAGCATTTTCTTTAAGCCGTCATGGCGGATTGATAACTGCTATCAAGCATTTTCTTTAAGCCGTCATGGCGGATTGATAACTGCTGATATTCAGCTATAAATCTTTCTTTGTAGTCCTCACTCACCATACCGTTAATTGTTTCAGATAAAACCATAATAATTATTCCTCGCTTTCTGACACTTCGGGCAGTCCTGCCACCGATGTGAGTACCGACAATACACCTGCAAGCAGAGATGCCGAGCCTACCGCAATCCAATTAACATCTGTCATAACGGCAGATACACCGATTGTTGCAACAGCAGTCTGAGCAACGGTCTTAATCGCTCTGACTGCCGTTGCCTTTGCCCAATTTTTTGTAAAAATCTTTTTCATTTTCAATCTTTCCTTTCGCTGATTTTTTCGAGGTCATCAATGCGATGATTTGCGACCTTAATTTCCTCGTCAACAACAGCGTTGTGCTGTTCGATTTTGTAAGTCCTCTCAATCAGATTGTTGTGCTTTTCAACCTTTTCCTCAAGCTTTGAAATTCTGTAGCTTGACATACGATTGCTTGCCAACACACCGCAAAGAGAGCCGATAACCGTGCCTGTAAGGGATACAAGCGACACGATAACTTCGGGGTTCAATTTCATCACTTCGCTTTCGTTATGTTACCTTGTGAGTGACTTCATTATGTGCTTTTTTTCATTGAAATACTAACCTCAAAAAATAAACTTTCAAACATATACTTTTTGAGATGGATGTGTTATAATTAAATTAGCGGGAGTCCTTTTCCTGTTGTGATTTTCATTGTTTGTCATCATCTGATGACTCGGACGGGCAGAGGTTGTCCGATGACTTGTTTGCGTGACTTCGGCAGGGCATCTGACTACACCATCTTTCAGTGTGTTTCAATTGTGGATGTTGAAACACAACAACAATTAACAGGCTGTCCGTCCTGCCTTTCTACAACTACCTTCTTGATATAAATGCAATACTCTCAACCTCCTATGGCAGAACAAAAAGAGCATCTCGTTTTGAGATGCTCTTTTTGCTTTATCTGCGATTTTTATTTTTCCTTAGACTGCGACTTATAATACTGTTTGCAAGAGCATTCTGTGATTCGATATGCTCCCATATGTAATTATTTCTCTTCCGTACATCCTCTTTGAATGCTTTGTACTTTTCACAATTGCTGTGGCATCTCAGATGCCTCTCTGAGCAGTTATAACAGCAGTTATTTACCTGTTGAGCCAAAGCCACCATCGCCTCTTTCTGTTTCATCAAGGCTATCTTCTAATTTGAAAAAGGCTGTTATATATGGAATAAACATTATCTGACTAATCTTATCCCCTGCGGTGATACGATAATCTGTACCGCTGTTGTTGTACAGCTTAACACCGATAGAACCTGTGTAATCGGGGTCAATCAATCCTGTTGAGGTGATACCGTGTTTAACATTTAATCCGCTCTTCGATATCAGCACTCCTGCAATATCCAATGGAATCTGAATGTGTACTCCGCTGTCAATAAATACACTTCTGTGAGCAGGTACAACCACATCAATTGGTGAGAAAATGTCATATCCAACATCTGTTGCGTGTGCCTTTTTAGGCATTTTTGCTCCTTCATCAAGCATAATTTTCATTACTGATTTCATCATTTGCTATCATTCTCCTTTTCAAAATAAAATTTCACAGGTTTTTCAACTTCCTGAATTAAACCATATTTCTTAGCCAAACGATAGATAAAAGTCTTTTCAAGTCTTGATGTTAATTTTCCTAACTGCTCTCTAAAATCTTCAATAGGCATTGTTGATTTGTAGAAATTACACATTCTGCAAGCAGGATTGTAGTTTTCAATATCGTCCGCACCATTATACCAATAAACGCTATATATATGGTCAACCTGCATATCCTTTAATGCAAGCTGACAACCACAATAAGCACAATGACCATTATATTTTTGATATACTTTAAGTCTTGTATGCTTTGATATAGATTTTCTATTACCCATTATATTTACCTCTACTGCTTGAAATAGATAAGATTCGGATAAATCAGCACCTTTGGAACGGATGTTTCGATTTCAATCAAACTCAATTCATCGGTCAAATCATCGAAGAGCAAATCGAATTCTTGTCCTTTCCAATTCAGCTTTTGTCCGCAATTTGAGCAATAATTTTCGTTCCCTAAAAGCTTAGAACCGCAAGAGCGACAATAGGCTTTGTTTGAGAGGGAAATAGGTATCTGCTTTTCAACAGCCTTGTCAACGAACAATTCCGCATCATCTTTCTCTCTGCGTGTTTTAATTGAGTCATACATTGTTTGTAACTCTTCCACAGTAAACTTATCTGCTAACTCAGTGAGCCAAGCTAAGTCTGTGTCGCTGTGTTTGTTTGGTTCAATTTTCAAGCAATCATTTGCTGTCGGAATTTCGACATTTTTCATTATTTATTCCCCACTTCTCCCACTCTTTTTCAAATTTCTGAATGTGTACTGTTTCTCGTTCAACGAAATTATTATACTCCTCGTTGCCAAGAATCTTTTTAAAGCAATCTTCACAAAAGACAAAATTTATTCTAAATCCCATATCATAATTGACATTAGGGTGTATCGACACCGATACTTCTCTGCAGTTATCTGATGTTAATTCTGCACCGCATTTATTACAATGCATTACCTCAACTCTATTTTTTTGCATCATCTTTTTATTCCTTTCTCATTTCAACAATTCGTCTGCTGTGACATTGAATAAATCTGACACAGCTATTATGGTTTCGATAGTAGGCTCGTTTTTTCCAATTTCATAGCTTGAAATGCTTGACCTGCTCAAATAGAGCTTTTCGCCCAACTCATCTTGCGTTAATCCATTTTTAAGCCTTAACGCTTTTAGCTTTTCGGGGAATGCCATTACTCTTCACCAATCCTCTCCATCAAAACTTAATTGTCCAGGCAAAACACCATCCTGCATCCACCAATGGAAAACCTCAAGTCCGTTAGCGTGTTGTGTAGCTTTGCCTCTTTGCTTTCTCACTTCAAGCATCTTGTCGAATGCTCTTATATACAAATTTCGGTACTTGGGATATCGTGCAAACTCCGCAAATCTTTTCTTACTTGCCATCGGACAGCCAATGCATCCAACACGGTCAAATCCACAACTGTATAATGGATTAAGATTAATGTGTTCTTGGTTGATGTACTCCCAAACATCACTATCCGACCAATCACAAATAGGATTGAAGAGTATCTTTCCTTGTAACTGACAATGCTCAACTATCTGCCTCTTATCGTCGTTGTCATTGTTAAGGACGATTCTATTCGACAGATTAGAAGAATAAGTTTCGATTATTCCCTTCGACCGTCTTTTCGTACTTTCGGCTCTTCGCACTCCTGTGGCAATAGCACGATTCTTACCGCCTGTTTCTTTCAGAATTGCACAACAATATCTTACTAACCGTGTGGGGGGAATACCTTTTTGCACTATCAGTGACCACATAGATGTCGGCTTGCCCTTGTATCTCGGCATATCAATGTTGCATTTTATGCCTTTAGACTCTAACTCCTTGAATTTATTGCGTATGTGGTAAACTGTTTCGGGAGCATCAGCCGTCGTGTGACTATGTTGGGCCTCAAAGTCTATGCCTGATTTAAGGGCTAAATCTAAAATAATGTCGCTGTCTTTGCCACCTGAGTAACAAAGCATAAGCGGTTTATCATAGTAGCGTTTACTTATTTCTGCTCCGTCACGAAGTCGCATTATAGCAACCTTTTCTAAGTCCATTACTCTTCACCGCCCATTTTGTCAGACCAGTCAAACCTCTGCCCGCAACGATAGCAGTAATTCAATAAGCCGTTGTCTGTGAATTGCCCTCCGCAGTTAGGACACTCATATGTAGTCACATAACGGATAACCTGTTCATCAACCAAAATAGGCTTTCTCGGCTGACTTAAAGCTACAATCTTTTCAAAGTCGTTGTAATCTTTTTTGGTTTCACATCTGATTTCAACGGTTTTATACGGTGGTTTGACTGGTTCAAACTCCATCGTTTCTTTGTTTAGCACAAAATCCATTATTTCTCACCGTCCTCAATAATCTGATTCCAACATTCCGAACAAGTAATGCCGTTTCTGCATCCATTATAGTTCGTCAATCCTAAGCTACTGAGGCATATTTCGGGTGTTCTGTCATCCTTGAACAGAGCGTTTGGGTAATGTTTCAGAAATTCGGACAAATAAGTTTTCGGTGGATGTTCATCACTCCATCGCTGTATTGCTGAAATTGCTTTTTCAGGGTAATACATTTCAAAGGTTGCACAGGATAAACCTTCACCGTTGTTATTATTACATAAAGGACAGTCAGAACAGCTAAGTTTACATAGTCCCTTCTCTGCTCTTTTCGTCATTCTCCGCTTTTCAGCAAAATAATTCTCGGTTTTTGAACAATCAATCATTTTTGCACTTCCTTTCCCAATCCTTTTTCATTGCCTTGCGTTTTTTCGCACAATCTTTCCAATTGCGATTTTTCCGTTTCCAACGGATAGAAAAGACCTTATAGCGTAAGCCTTTGTATTTGATTCCGTGATACGTTATTTCACCGCCTTAAAATCAATAATATTTTCGTACCAATTTAAAATGTGAACACGAAAGCCGATAACCGTTAATTCGTAGGTTTCGCCCTCCTTCAAAGCACCGTAAACATCAGACGAGTTAAATTTCCATCTGAATAATGTGTCTGTATCTTCAAAAACATAAGTCTTGCCGTTCTTGTCCTCACCGTAAATAAGATATTTGCTGTCGGTCTGACCTTCGGCAACCTGTGTTGTCACACGCTCTTTATCGGTGATTGTTACGGTGTATTTGTGGTCATTACTAAAATTTATCACAGGAACAGTAATAACTGCGATAACAACTAATGCGATTGCTGTTAAGCAACCTAACAAACTTCTATTTGACATTTTCTTTCTGCCACTCCTTGTATTTTCTGTATAGATATGGTCTTGCTGTTTTCAACATCATTTCCATATGTTTTTGGATTGCAATAGGGTTATATTCTTTTTGCAGGTCTGCGTTATCCATTGCATCTAACGCTTTTTTGATTTTTTCAGAGTCTATCATTTTTCAAGACTATATCCTGCCAGTTCAGCTACATATGACTTAATATCCTTGAGTTCTGATAAGATAGCCTCCGCTGTTGATTCTGTATTTTCCGCTGTCGGCTTTTTCTCATCGGCTCTTAAATTCCATACTTTCTCTGCTAAATATGGCACATACATAGGCGGTGCTACTTTGAAAGTAATAAAATAATTACAACCCCTGCAAGCAATTTTCACCTCGTTCTGAGTCGGGTTGTATCCCGAAACTAAATTCATGTTACCACAAAACGGACAACCCTTCTGCAAGTTCAAGATTGGCTTTTTTTCTTTACTCATTTAATCTACCTCGATTTCTGAATTTAGATAACTTCCGCTGTCGATTGTATTTCTCAGCTTTTCGCTATAGTCAATGCCGTGATACTTGAGAGCCATAATCTTTTCAAACTCTCTGTGCATCTTAATTGAGCCATACTCGACATTATCCTTGTATTCTTCGGTGTACTGCTCTGCATCATCTTTCATCTTGTGAATGTAATGAAGAGCCTCGATATTAAGCTGATACAATCTTTTCGCTCCGAATCCAAAATAATGATTGAGTACAACCGATGCCAACTCAAGACCGTAGCCAATGCCTACATCGAAGATTTCGCCCTTTTGGCGGTCGTTGTACTGCTTGTTGCGTGCTTTCCAGTTAGCTTTCATTTGCGATTCTCCTTCCTGCGAAGAGAGAAAAATGCATATATCGGTGCAATGAAAACATACGCTAACAGCACAATAAATCTGTAAGCAGGGCTGTCAATGGCAGTCACCGCTATTATAGCGGTGATGCCGAGGAACAGAGAGCCTCTCTCAAGAATCCACATAAGTGTTGACTTTAACGCTGATAAGACAGCAATCGTAAATCCTGTTGCGTAGCGATAAACAGTTGTATCGGACATTCGGTTAAAAAAATTTTTCATTTCACACCTACTTTAACAAATTCACCGTTTTTAAGTTTATATAAAACATCTTCTTTGATTTTTTCTCCGTCAACCTGTACAGCCTTGAAATCAATGATATTACAATTATTATCCCTTTCAATCAGTACAATTACAGCACCTTTTTTTCCTTTAGCAATACTGTGGTTATCTCCTACAATTATAGAGTTTTCACCACCTGCAAATGTGGCATAGTTACCACCTGCAAGTTTGGCATTGTCACCACCTGCAAGTTTGGCATAGTTACCACCTGCGGTTGCTTTCAGTGATTTTTTATCAACCTCAGATTTTATGTTTTGATAAGTGACATCAACACTCGCCTTTATAAACTGTGACAAATTTAATTTTGCACCGATTTTTAACTTTTTGGTGCAAAATTTTTTGTTATCATTCGTTTTAGCATCGTCAAGTGCTTCAACTTCCGCAAACTCTGTAATATTACCTTTATTATCAATGAGTGGGTAATAATCAAGGGTATCAAGTGGGTTTTTACAAAAGTGCATTCCGATTTTACAAATTTCTGCACTTTCTTCTTCAAAAACGGTGTTTTCTGCATATTGTTTATCTCTACAAATTAAACCTTTGTTGAATGCTTTATAACCTTTCATAATGATTTTACCCCCTCATATTTTCATCAAAATAGCCTGATACAATTTCGGTTACCTTTTCTGCCGCCGAAAGCAATTCATCATTTTTGACACCGATTTCTCTTGCAAAGTCAATAAGTTTTTTTAACTCATCCGTTCTGCTTTTCAAAGAGGCTTCGTAACTTTTGGAATCTTTACCGTTGGTCGTATCTTTGGCGAATGAGTTTTCAAACACATTATCCACAATGTGGCGTATATTTTTTTCAAATTTATCCTCAACGCCGTTTTGTTTTGCGTGGCTATATACGCTCTGCAACAAAGTGCCGATTGAAAGCATCATTTCTTTGCCGTTGACATCAGCCAATGTTACCTCGTAGAGTCCGTTTTTGATTGTGATTTTAATTCCTTTTTCCATTGTTTTTTGCTCCTTTGAAAATTATTTTTTGAAATAACCGTAAAGGTTATTGACATCAAGATTAAACTGCTTTGCAAGGTTATAGATGAATTTCCTTGCAGGAAGAACACCATCGTGTCTTACTTTGCCGAGCGATGTTGTCGAGCATTCAAGTACCTTTGCCAAGTCAACATCAGGCATCATATTTTCCTCGTATATGTAGTGCAAGATATCACCAAGTGATATATACCCTGCTCTGTATTCCTCAAACCTATTCACATCGTCAATACAGAGAAGGTATGACGGTGTAACCTTGAGAGCGTATGTTATATCCTGCATCGTAAGATACGGAAGATTAAGCTGATATCCTCTACCGAGGAATTTGTAAAAATTGATGCCAGTCAGATTGTATGCCGACATTATCGACTGAAAACGATTAAACACGCTTTTTTTCAGTCTTGCTTGTGCCTTGAGTGCATCAAATGGCGGTATCTTAACATTGCCCTTGCACTTCTCGAACATCAACTGTTCTTTGGATATCGACTCGTTATTTTCTAAACTATCCAAGTTTTCATCTCCTTTGTGACTTCTTTGATTTGGATTCCGTGAAAGTAAAGCATCAGCTTTCGCTTAATCTTGTAGACATCCGTTTTCATTCCTTTGACATCCTCTACAATCGTCTGAGAGCCTTTCTCGTAAACGAAATCGGCAAGGTATGTAATTCCCCTCTCAATTGTTTTTTGTGTCTTAGAATCCTTCTGAGAGGATAAGAGGACATATTTCACTTGCCTTTGTAGGTTTGATATGACTTTCTGCTGTTCAAGAGCCTTGAGATACTTGTACCTTTCACACTCAAGCATACTGTCGAAGGTTTCTCCCAAAAAACGGACTTTACGGTTGTTGTATTTGCTTTGCATTATTGTATCCACATCTCATTCCGTTCGGATGCGGTTGTGCGTATTTGCAGTTCCGCTGACAGCAGTACATACACACTAACGCTCCCGATTTACTGAATTTGCATCTCTGAATTGTCGCAGAATAAAACTCTCTGCCACATTTCGCACATCGTAGATTTTTCATCTTTTTTTCGTTGAAGGCATTGAAGGTTTTTCTTCGGGATATTTCTCATCAATCAATGCGATGTAGTATTTGCATCGTTTAAAGCATCGGTTGCAAAACTTATTCTTGTGTTCTGCTTTGACTGCTCGCAAGTGAAAGCCGTGTACATCGGTCTGACCGATAATCCCCTCACAGGTAATCGTGTTGATTGTTTCCGTCAAGTAGAACGGACATTGTGCGTTGACTGCATCCCAGTTAGTTGGCATTTTCAAATTCCTTTCTTGAAATTTGTGACTCCTATTTTTTCGCTACGCAAAATCTTCCAACAGATTTATTTTTTCGAGGTCTTCGATGTTGTACGATGGTTTAGTCTGTTCAACATTGAAGACTGACGATGACTGATTGAGGTAACTCTCAAACTTGTTGCTGAATAGCGTTTGTGGTCGGAGAAATTTTGACATCTGCGAGTCATTGCCCCAGTCAGCAACCTTGTTGTCAATCACTCGCTTAAAGTCCTCAAGACCGAAACCTTGATTGAGCCTTGCGACAATCAACCGTTGTGTCTCTGCTGACGAGTGTTTGTATTTCGTTCCGCACTTTTCGTTGAGGTAATCGACAACAGATTTCACGGTGTCGAGGTTGCTCGACAATATATCTTTCTTACCTTCTTTATTCTTCTTACTTTCTTTATTCTTATTATTCTGTGTCCATCTGTTGTTCATCTGTTGTTCATCTGTTGTTCGTTTGTTGTTCATCTGTTGTTCACTTTCAGACAAGCAAACTTCTGAAACGCAGTCAGCAAGCGGTTTTTGGCTGTTCATCTGTTGTTCACTTTCGGTATCGCCATTCATACAAGGTTTACTACCAAAAACATCAAAATCGCTGTTCGCCCGTTGTTCACTTTTTTGAGTCGATGTTGAAAAAACCAAGGAAACAAGCCGTCCTTGGCGGTTTTTTTGTTGTTCAATGTATCCTGCTTTTTCGAGGTTGTTCAAGACTCTTTCAATCTTGCTTTCAGAGGCAAACGGAACAAAACTTTTGAGCTTTTTTCGGGTAACAATAAGCTGATTTTTATGTATAGTCATTGGCTTGCCGTTGAAAATAACTGTACCGTCTGCATAGTTAGCATTAGCCATTAATCGACACCATAAGCACCAGTACACCTCATCGTGATTAAGCACTTCATCGCTGAACATCCACCTCGGAAATTGAACAAATCCCTCAGCCACTATGTATCACCTCATTCCTTGCCTCATTTTGCTCTGTACCGTCATAATCCGAAAAAGTAATATAATTACATTCCTCAGCGAAAACTTCCGTCTTAAACGAATTTTCGCCATTCTTTCGCTTATAACTTCTTTGCATCAGTTTCCCTACGATAAAAACCTCTGTGCCTTTCCCCATCAGTTCGTGAGATTCAGCATCTTTGCCTTTCATAAAGCAGTCAAAAAAGCTTGTTGAATTGATGCCGTTTACGGCTATACTGAAACGGAGTATAGCCGTTCCTTTTTTCGTATAAGTTAATTCGGGATGATGGGTTGTCCGTCCTTGTAACACAACTCTGTTAAGCATTAGGATACCTTTCTGTCTTAACGCAGTTAGAGCATTTACCGTATTGCTTAATGATTACATCGGCAGGAATGTAACCGCTTCCGTCTTTCGCTCTGACTGGCTGTACAGGCTTTCCGCATACAGGGCATATAATTACATTACTTGCCTGTTTTGGTGGCTGTACAGGCTTTGTGGGCTGTTTCTGTGCCTTTGGTGGTGCTGTGTACTCTTTGCTGTTATTAAGAGTATCAGAGTCCTTTGTGTCATCAATGCAAAAGAGTCCGTTAAGTGCGTATTTTCTTGCGTATGATGAGCTTGCCGCTGTCACTTGAGAACCGTCCATACCTTTCTTATTTTCCTCTTCTCTTGCAAATGCAGAAGTAGTGATTTGTTCGCCACTTTCGGTATCAATAAAATGGGCGGTTGCTTTAACATAAAAACGATTGTTGATATTGATAATCTCATCATCAAGTAATACAGTTGCACCGTATTTTGTCATTAGAGGTTTTAAAGCCTCTAATATATCTTCACAGTTTCGATAATTGTATTTGCCAAAACTGTTATACTGTGATTTCGGGGCTTTTAATTCCGCCTGAATTAAAAGCAGTTTGGGGTAAATTGACACTTTTCACACCTCACTTAATTTGAAGATTTTCGTTGACAACAAGCATCGCACCTTCAACCACATTTTCCTCGTTCTCTTTAAGGAATTTCTTGATTGCGGTTTTGTCAGGAGTTGTCTTAACTGTTGTTTTGGTTACAATGAATTTTTCAGGAATTTTGCTTTCATCAGTAATCTGAACCGACTCCGATTTTCTCAGCGATAAAGCAAATGTACCTGCCGTTGCTTTACGGCTCTTCGTAGTTACGAGATACTCGGTAACTGCTTTCGTGAGCCTGTTGATAGCTTTCTGCGTGCGTTCCTTAGCTGACTTGAGTCTTTCAATCTCTCGGTCAATGGTATCTGAGTCATACCCAAAAGATTTGATTACCTTGCAGTAATCCTCAAGCTTGTCCTGCACTCCAATACCCTCAAGAGTATCATTGACAGCATCTTCGGGAATATCGCCATCCTCGAATAACTGCATTAACTGTTTTGCCGTTTCGGTCATTTCATATAAGTTCATAGTTTTTTCTTCCTTTCGTTATTCTCCTGAAACGGTTATTACAAGCCGTGAGGTTGCGTGATTTACTATATTTTGTGTAAATATTTCTGTATATATAGAAGCAACGATTTTTTCGTAGTATTCATTAACTACTGAGCTTCTATAATTGCTTTGGCATATGGATTTTCCTGTTCTTGCTCCTTCAAGTCGCCAATCTGAAAATTGGTATTTGGTTGCCATATCCAAGATTTGTTTAACTGTGATTTTGTTGTTTTCTATTTTTACACCACCATTCATAAAAGCTATCTAAATCATTGAAAGCCCATTCCCGAGCATTTTCACAGATAGCTTTTTCCTTTTCATTTCTACATTTACCCTCTAAGTGTAAGAGTCTATAAAGATTAGTTAACAAAGCGAAAATTGCAACATTATCTGTTCCATAGTCTAAATCTAAACTGTATGAGTAATCGACAATCTCGCAAGCATTGACATCACTATATCCTTTATTTTTTAGGGAAAGTTTAACACACCAAACGATGTAATCAACTATCTTACTATCCGATATACTCTTCTGAAAGCACTCGGCACACATACCGTCAAACAGTCGGTTGTAAGGAAAATCTTCCTTTGCATCTTCAAGACCGCAGTCCTCACATACAAGAATAGGATATATATCCCAGTCTTTGCATTTCGGACATTTTGTCGGTTCTTCATTGTCATACCAAGTATGACCGCAGTTACCGCAACCGTACTTATCCATTACCCTCACCGCCTTTCAGTCTGTCATACTCAGCCTTGCTGATGATAACAGCCTCTTCATTAAGGCTGTCTATAAATTCTTTTTCCGTCATAGTGTTTCATCCTTCCTTTATTTTTTGCTGTCGCAGATAAAAACTGCACCCATTGTAAGCACAATACATAACATAAGAAATGCGTACATCGGCTCACCTCGCAAGCATTTTCGCAATTGATGTTTTGGGATAGCCACCAACAATCTTGATGTCTTCAAAGTTGTTATAAATGAAGAATCGGCTCTTACCGAGGAAATCCGCAAAATCTTTCTGCGAGATAAGCTCTCTATTAGGAAACCTCTCATCGAGCCTGTCGAGGATTAAACGGTAAGTTTCTTTCTCTCTTGCCATTACTTGATCACCTCGCTCTCTTTGACTGCATAGCCAAGTTTGAACGCTGTCATAACGAGAGCCATCTTATCCGCGGATGCACCTTTCTTTTTTGCCTCATCAATGATTTTTGCAAATTCTTCGGCATCCTTTTCACGCTGAGTAACATTCTCAACGAGTTTATCCATTTTACTCATTTTGCATCCCCTTTCGTGGTTGATAAACCCATTATAAACCCATTTTTTGAGTGTGTCAACCCTTTTAAGTAAAAAAATAAAATTTTATTTTTCTTTATTGGGTTGACTTACTCAAAATATATGATATAATAATATGTGAAAGGGGGGACAATATGAGTGACCTTACTGAGCGAATTAAGCTTGTACGCAAAACGAACAAAATGAGTCAAGAAAAGTTTGGTGAAAAATTAGGAGCAACAAGAGATGCAATAAATAATATTGAAAGAGATAGAGTTTCAATCAAAGAATCAGTATTATTACTTATTTGCAAGCAATTTGATGTCAACTATGACTGGCTCAAATACGGTAACGGTGAAATGAAGATGGAATCTGATGACTCAATCATCACAGCGATTAAAGGCAGATACGCAATTGATGACCTTGACGAAAAGTTAATCAGAGAATATCTTGAATTGACACCTGAGCAAAGAACCGCAATCAAAGATTACTTCAAAAAAGTTTTCGGGTAACAAAAAAAGTGGGTAGGAAAAATCCTACTCACCTTTTTAATTTGCTTTTTAAACTTGCCTTTTAAACTGGTGTAAATCGACCAGTTTAAATATGCTCAATTATTACTTTGGTTATTAGATTGTAAATGAATTTCAAAAGTTGTTCATCCTCAATATTGTTGATAAGTGCTATAATTTTTGACTTTGTATTCATAAATTTTACTCCTTCGTGTTGACAAATGTTGTTGTGTGTAGTTATAATAATTATTAAGGCAGATGCTATACTAATAATAGTATAGCCGAAAGGAGATAAAAAACTATGAAAAAAGAAAGAAAACATTCAGGATGGTTTTGGGTGGTTGTTATAGGTGGCATTGTGTTTTTATCACTAATTGAAAAACCGCTATCAATATCAATAATGTCGAATGCTAATCCATATGATGCAAGTTCTGCACTTTGTGCAAGTGTGCTTGAAACAATCGTTATGATTGTTTTCGCTTTTTTAACTCTCTTCATTGCAAGACGAGTTGATGCTCACTTCGGCTATCCAAGAAACAACGGAGATGCCGAAAATGAAAATAACAACGATAAAATGCAAGAAATGCAAGAAAGAGATTCCGACTAACAGTAAGTTTTGCTGTTACTGTGGAAAGAAAATTGAAAAGAAGTCCGAAAAACGAGCCGATGGAAGATATGAGAAGTCAATAACCATTAATGGTAAGCGAAAGACCTTCTACGGTAAAACTAAAGCCGAGTTAAATAAAAAAATCCTGCTATATCAGCAGGAAGTTGAGGAAAGTCAAAAGCTTGGTGTATTGTTGATAGACTATAAAGAGGAGTATCTACCAACATTATCTGAGTCAACGCAAAGCGGATACTCTCACGCACTCAGAGTGTTATCGGAAACTTTTTCGGATGTTATGGTCGCAAATATCAAGCCATCTGATATACAACGGTGTATTGACAGTTTACCACAATCATACACTACAAAAACCAAAAGAAACCACCTTGCGGTCTTTTCGAGTGTCTTTTCTTATGCCATTAGAAAAGGGGACTTTGGCATCGAAAGCAATCCCTGTGATTATATCCAAGCGAAAGGGAAGAAGTCAACAAAGCGCAGAATTGCGACAGAGGAAGAAATAAGAATAATCTTTGATAATGTTGATAAGCCTTTTGGGTTGTTTGCATTGTTCGTCTTAATGACTGGATGCAGGCGAGGCGAGGCATTAGCTGTGTGCTATGAAGACATTGATAGAGATACTAATACACTCCATATCACTAAAAGTTTGTCTTGGAAGGGAAATCGACCTTTTTTCAAAGTTCCGAAAACCGACTCAGGTATCAGAGATATATATATTCCCGAACAGCTTATGTTGCACATTCCAAAAAAGAAAAAGGGTTATCTGTTTACGGATAAAGACGGTGAATTGCTTTCTGAATCTCATTACAAGAAGATATGGGATGCATATTGTGTCGATGTGGGATTAAGGCAGTATGCTACCGATAATAACCTTACTGTTATTTCGGCTCATTGTCTGAGGCACAATTACGCTACACTTCTGAACGAGGCAGGAATTGATATTACACAAGCTAAGAGATTGCTCGGGCACGCAAACGAGGCAACAACGAAGGATGTTTACACCGATATCAGCAACAGACGAGCAAAAGAAAATAATCAAAAAATCATGCGAAAAATTGATGAAGAGTTATCGCATATAATAGCAGTATGATAATTTTTTCGTCAATGTTTCGTCATAAGCACCGAAACATCAGTATTTAAGCCATTTTTATTAGGGTTCGAGTCCCTGTTGGCGCACCAAACAATTGTCGAATTTTAACATCGGCAAAAACATAGAAAACAAGCCAAAACACAGCATCTGCCTTAGTTTTGGCTTGTTTCTTTGTTATTATGTGAAGTTGTTATTTGTTGTTGTATGTTGATGAGTGTTGTGAATAACTTTCGTCAGACTTTCGTCAGATTTCGTCAACAGTCGGCTCATCAACGGTTGGATTATCACCCCATACAGCCATAACAGCGTTATAGTATTCATCAGACAGCACCGTTTTGAGCTGTTCTCTGCCCGATTTGCTGTTCGTGTATGCGTTGCGGATGTTTCCGCCTACCTGCATTTCTTCACCGTTAAAGGTCAAAAACTGCTGTCTGAGTACCGACACGCTGTCCTTTGTGAGCATATCGAGTGTGATTTTTTCTTTAAGTTCCATTTTTTCATACCTCCGTTATTTTTATATTTTGTAAATCAAAGAAAAGTTTACCTGC
>ENA-ORTV01000655-ORTV01000655.1-human-gut-metagenome-genome-assembly--contig:-NODE-655-length-41801-cov-4.985076_pt1 | contig 41801 bp, 40 predicted proteins | sample MGYA00241915_ERZ509194 | MGnify/ENA primary metagenome ERZ509194 (study PRJEB26280, sample SAMEA2338810) | human gut metagenome | biome: human gut; feature: human-associated habitat; material: faeces... | reverse complement strand
ACGTAGTCTCCTTCAATTCCTACAATGTTGTTTAATTCCTTGATTTCTTCATCTGTACTGATTCCATCAAAAAGCATGAAGTCGTAGAGAGCCATTTGAGCAAAGAAGTTATCATGGTTTTTATTAGAACCTATGATTGGAGTAATAGTAGCATCTATATTATTATTAGTAGCAACAATATTATGAGTTATGCCTTTTAATTGCGTAGCTAAGATATTATTGTTTACTACACCATCAATATAAGTATTACCATTATTCCTTGAAGCATAAGCAACGACTAAGTTATTATTATTATAATCATTTGTAAATATAGCAAAATTATCCTGACCTGGATTTTGATTATAAAGCATAGTATCTTGCTTTTGCCAATTAACCTTCATTAGTACTTGTTTCCCTCCTTCACTTAATGTAGGGATAGTGATATAATCATCGACTCCGTCAAAACATATAGAACCTTCATATTCAGGAATTTGCTCGATAACTAAATTAGACCAATCAAGGTTAGGACTCTGAACAACAAATCCATGATTTTCCGCTGTATTGGTTCTAGCAGGTAACTCATTTATTCCATTTGTAAGATTTAGCCAAACACCTCCTGTATATGTAAGCATACCAGTTTCAGGTATTCCGGATATTTTAACCTTATAAGCTGGAGAAGGAACGTTGGTATATCCTAGCCAAAATCCTTTGTCATAATCAAAAGATTCATCGAGATATATTTTGCTATCAGTTCTTACTATACCTTTAATTCCATAGTCTCGCAAAGTAGTAAAATCTTCTAAATACCCATTGACTCCGGACATTTTACTAAATGCAAAGTTATTAAAGACTCCATTATTTCCATTACCAGAAATATCTGGAATGTAACCTAAATATCTATAAGACTCATTAGGCATCCTTAATTTACTTGGAGAGAATATACATTTTGGAGCATTAGTTTTGAGATAAGTAAAAGAAGCACTCCAACTAAATACCATTTGTTTCTCAACAGTTATAACAGTTCCAGAAACACAAGTCACACCATTATATTGACCTGTTCCATTTGGTTGATATAATTCTGGAAGTAAATTGGAGAAACTAGCAAATTTAACTTTACTGCCAACTTTTAATTTATCTCCATAAGTATATTCATGATTATTAGTTGTATCTAATAATCTAAATACTGTCGGGAATGGTTGAACAATATCCTCATATTTGATATACTCATCAATAGTTATATCTATAATTTGAGTGCTGTCCAATACAGTATTGTAAATATAATAACCTAACTCTGTTAAGCTAGAATGTTTAACTTCAACTCCATTTACAGTAACAGTTCCTACTTCATCTAAATCCTTAACAGGCTTAATACCTATTGTAAGTTTGTCACCTTTCTTATAAAGATTTCCAACTTTAGGAGAGAGGTCTGTAGTTCCGTCAGTTGTAATATAAGTAAATATATCTTTATAGGGAATATTACTAGTAATAGTTGGATTCCATTCTACAATGTTACCTTCTGTTCCTACGTGCTCGTTTAACTCTTTAATTTTTTCTTCAGTTGAAAATTCAGAAAATGCTATATAAGTATAAAGAGCCATTTGCATATAACCTCTTAAGTCAAAAGCAGATGCTATTGTGGTTTCAGATTCAACATTATTAGGATACTGAATAGTAGCACAATGAGTAATTCCTTTTAAATTATCATCTGGAATTAAATTTTTATTTAATATTCCATCTATATAAGTAACTTTTCCATTATAAGCTAGTTGTATATCTGTACTACCTGTTTTATTTGTAGAATAACCATTAGAAGCATTGTCTTTACGATAGTCTACTAAGAACTTGTTATAATTTTGAGTAGTCCAATTACATTTAATTAAAGACTGCTTGGTAACTAAAGTTGGAATAGTAACAAAGTCATCTACGCCATCAAGACAGAATGAGCCTTCATATTCTCCTATTTGCTGAATAGTCACATTAACATCTCTATTTTGGACATCATCAATAAGTGATACAACATGAAAATATATAACTTCTGTAACTCCTACTATATTTATGTCGTATATTCCATCTTTATATATTTTATAACTATTAATAATTTCGCTATCTAAATAACCTTTTGCATAAACATACAACGCCAACTTATTATTAAGTCCTGTTATTTTAATTTTTCCTTTATACAAAGGAGTGTTTTTAACCATTCCTACATTTGGCACCAACTTATGAATAATAAACGTTGTATCGTTTATTATTTCAGAACCTGGCTGTATAGCGAATTCTTCATTATTATAATTATAAGGATACCCATTAGCTCCACTCATTTCAGCATAAGCAGAATTGTTAATCTTACCATGATTACCGTGACCGGATATATCAGGGATATGTTTCAGTATTCTATACGAACTATTTGGAATTTGTAATCTATCAGGAGATAAAACACATTTAGGTTCATTGTTATCAAAAATCCAAGTAGCCGTACAAGTAAATACCATTGATTTTTCAACAACATATTTAGAACCTGACGCTTCAACACCATTTAATTTTGGGTAGGAAATAGTATATAAACCCTTTAAAAGATTAGAATCGAAAAGCCCTTTAATTCTAGTTATAGTACTTCCTATTTTTATTTTACTACCCCAAGTAATTAAGTTTTTATTTTCATCTATAAATTCATAAAACGATGGATACGGCTGAACAATATCTTCAAACCTTATCAGCTCATACACATCCAAATTGAATACTTGACTTAGGTCTCCAACAGTTCCAAGCATTCTTATATCCCAGATGTTTGTAGAATCAGACCAGTTATCAGCTTTACTTACTACACATTCAGCTCCACCAAATGTAGCTGTTTCAAGACCATATAATTCCGTCTTAAATGTAGCTTTGAAGAATACTCTATCAGTTTTCTTAATCCAAGTTCCTTCTGTTAAGGTGTTATCCCAACCATTTAAATACCAACTTGATGCAGTAAATGAATCGAGTAGATTAGATGTAATTGTAGGATTCCATTGGACAATATCTTCATTAACCGCAAGAGTTAATTTAATTTTTTGTGGAGTTTTATCCTTTATATATCCTTCAACATCAAAAATATCTAGTTCTGTTGAATGTCTAACATTCATGCCAGTAAAAGCTGGTGAAGATACTTTTTCTACTTTATAAGGAAGTTTTGTATATACATTAAAAGCAATTCTAGCTCCTACATCTACATAGTCTCCCGGTTTAATTACTATCCATGTGCCAGAATTGACAACAAAATAATCGATTCTAGTAATGTTCTCATCCTCTGGAATTATAGGTCTAAATTCAACTTGATTAGGATATAATGTTCCTGCTCTGGCTTTCTTTATCTGTCTTTCAAGTAAAAATTCTGAAAGAGAATAAGGAAACAATAATAAAGACCAAATAGCCATTTTTGAATATCTTGAATCATTATCTCTAACTGAACCTAGCCACATAGAATCTCTATCAAATCCAGTACCTGGTTGGATAGGGTTATTATTGTAGCTATATTTAGTTTGATAAGTAAATGATTCTTCGAACAACTTATCATTATTTATTAATGAATTAGTTAAACCAAAACACCAAGTACTAGAACGAGAAGGATTTTTGTTTAATGTTTGTTCAAAGATAAAAGCACCATCACTGCCAAATTTAGATTTAGAAACAATAGAACCTGTTTGAGTACTTGTTACAGAATCATCATATAACCATTTACGAAGAGCAGCTACTGTATAATCCTTATAGATAGGCAGTCCTGTTACTTTTCCATAATCATCTACTCCGTCAAGACAAATAGTATTTTCATCAGAAGGAATAACTTCAATAGTAATATCGCAATCAAACTCTCTAACTTCTTCATAAATAGGCATTATTGTAAATCCTATCCATGTATTATTAACAACAGCATCAGTAGGGACTAATGATTTAGGCACTTCATGAACTCCATTGTTTAAATCAAATAAAGTTTGATATTTTGCATCTTCTGTTTTTATATACGAATATCTTAACGTACTATTTCCTTCTAAACCACTTACTTTAACTTTAAAAGAAGGTATTTCTTTAATATTTTGAAGAACATCATTTATTTTTGCATAACTAAATAACATGCCATTACCCGCATGTAATACTTTAGTAATATGTATTTTACTACCACTATTACTATATATAAAGTTATAGGTTGGCATGTATTCCCAAGTCTTATTGGCACCAAATATGACAGGATAATTCCCAATACCACTATTACCTTCCCAAGCAATGTTGTATAACTTCATATTATGACCATTTCCAGAAAAATCTGTTAATTCATCATCAAAACTTGAATGATTTTCATTAGTAATTTTCTGTCTCTTTATGTCATAATAAACATCAGGCTTCACAATTTCTCCGGGCCTATCAAGATTATATTTCTCGATTATAAGATTAATTTCATCCTCTGTAAGAACTCTTTTGGCAATAAACGTCCAATACCAAGCTACTTGGGAAAGATACCACATATTACCATCTGAATGTCTAAATCCTTCAACGGAAAAATAATCAAGAGAAGTTGATTCAATTTTACTGTTTCCAGTATAATCATTTTTATCTCCTAAAATATTGTTTATTACAGAAACTTGAGCTCCACTTATATTAGAAGATGTATATCCATAGATTCCAGACTTTCCTATACTTTCGTCAGAAACTCTGTTTTCTAAGTAGTATTCAGATTGAAACATCCAGTTATTTCTGGTAATACTATCAGGAGAGTTTTTGATTTGGTGAATCATACTAATAACAGTGACTTCATTGCTTCCTTCGAGCATTTCTGATACTGTTTTAGTAGAAACAATCATATCATCAACTCCATCAGTAACTACTGCACCCTTATATTCTGGGAGCACTTCTATGGTTACGTTACATTGTTCTTGTTCAGTACCTGTAAATACAAATCCTACCCATATATTAGCGTTAGTTAAGCTACCATCACTTGCAAAAGATTTAGGAATAGTGTAGATTCCATTAGCTTCAATTCTAAGTTCACTAACAGATGTTGCATTAGCTTTACTGTTATATTGATACATTAGACCAAAACTTTCTTCTAGCCCACTAACCTTTATTTTATATGAGGGATAGTCTCTATTATATGAAGTTAGTTCTCCATTTTGTTGTACATAACTATACAATAAGGCTTGTCTAGTATTAAAGTGGGTTACATTAATAGTAGTTTGATTATAATTAGGTGAATAATTAATGTATTGATAAGTTCTACCCTTACCAAATATCACTGGATAACCATTATATCCAGATGTGCCTTCATAATTGAAATTTATTAACTCAAAGTCTCCACCTCTATCTTTTATTTTATTCTTGATAATGTTACGGTCAGTACTATCATTTGATTTACCGTAGGCTGACCATACCCCTACAAGAGCGTCTTTAAGTTCAGGCGGGAAATACATCCCACCTGTAACTCTAGACTTAAATCCTATGGCATTGGCGTTACCAATACCAGTTATATTAGTACCCATACTGTAATGTTCCTTCTTCTGCGTCTCTTATTTCTTCGCACATCTCAGGATTCCATCCTGGATATAGGACTGTTTCTATAAAATTGTCTTGTCCTGCTGGTCTAATCTCTGCCGTTATATTATCGTCAGTAATATTCTTTATCAGAAATATCACACCGGGGAAAAAATCCCCGGCAGGAACATTCTGTAAGATACTTACTTGGACAGAAGATATTTTACCTTCCCTATTAGCTACTTTTCCGTATCCGTACATATTTATATTGTTTTAAAATTATTAATCATTCATACCTATTGACCATTCTGCAGGTATACCAGAACTATTTGTAATTAGAGCTTTAGACATCTGATAGAATGGTTGTGTTCTATATTTCAACGATAATTTATTCAGCCAATTCCATAATTCTGGAACAGTTCCTTGAGTTGTCTTACATCCACCGAACATATAAGATACATTTGATATGTTAGCGTGCTTAGCTCTTGTTACCAAGTTGCTGTCAATCTTCATTGGGTTTCTTCCATAAGTATATAAATCTGCTGTTACATTATCACTAGCATCAACGCTTAAAAATGATATTGAGAAAGTTCCTCTTAAGTTACCAAGAGCTCCATTTCTTGAGAATAAGTCGCTAGGCACTTGAGCAGGTAATGTAGCATCAGAATACCATCTACAGCACATCCAAGTTCTATCTAAGTCTTGTAAACTTAAGTTGTTTACAAATAATGAAGAAGATAGAGTAATGTTGGTTGGGATTTCATTGTAACTAAATAACATCTTAACAGATGTCAAATTTCTCAAAGTTGAGAATAAATTAGGAGGATACATAGTTCCTGCATTTGTGGTATCTGGCCAAGTATATGGATTTACCATGAAGCAGAAATAGAATATACCTTCAAGTTTAGTTACATTATTAATCGGTTCAAACAATATAGGTGGAATTCTACCACAAACACCGTAAGACTGATAATTACCTGTTGAATCTGAAGAAATTCCAGAGCCCATAAGTACATTATTGACATTTAGAGCTGCACTGTTTTCACAATATCTAAATAGGTCTGGAGGACAAATGTAGTTCATAACTAATCTCTTAGCTGTGTAAGAAGCAGGAGTTATACATGACCTACTATCATTTTCATCTTCCATGGTATCTGGAATAGTTGTTGGAAGTGTAGTTACAGTGCCATTTAATACATCTCTATATAAATTACTGTTTTCTATAATTCCTTTCATTCCAACTCTACCGTCAACTGCCCAATAATTCCACATTTCTTCATAAGGGTCATAGTTAGTATTCTTCAATACTCTACGAATATCCCTATTTGGATTAGGAATTGTTTCCGGTTCAGCTCCTGGGTTTTCAGGATTGTATGCCGGATTAGGAATTGTTTCTCTTGGGTCGTAAGCAGAGTTCTTTATAAACTCAATTGGATTATAATTCTCATTATTTGCAACTAAATCTCCAGAGTCTCCATATTCTAGATTTCCCCAATCCATTAAGTATTGAGAAGCATCTGGACTTCTAAATCCTCTAAGACATCCATTTAAATCTCTAATAGTTCTATTTAATTGTTTTCTAGTAAATTCGTATGTTTTAGTATTAGGTAATGGAGTAGATAATTCCTCATCTGGAATCCACTGTCCATCCTCTGTAATACCAAACGTTTCTGTAATTCCTGCCGATGTAGCGTCAGTATGATTCCATCCAACGAATTGTTTCCTTACGTCAGTTTCTTGATAGAATAAACCATAAGGTATGTTTCCTATCTTGCAGTAATTACTTGTATCTTCCATGAAACATGCTTGTGCTTCAACTATCCTACAATTCTTAAATCCTCTACTTGTTAGAGTATATTTCACATTGCTCATATTGTAGAACATAAATGAAATATTAGTAAGTTTTACACAATCATTAAATGTAGTTCCTGGAATTTCAGTTGTTGTATCAGAAGGGAATACCATTCTTGCAAAGAAAGCCGGAGCTTCTGTAAGATTTGTACAACCTTTAAATACATCGTAAGGGAACTTATCACCTACTAAATCCGGAACATAGGATTTAACAATACCAGCTCCAGCAAAGCTACCTCCGCTTGTTGCAAAGTTTCCTTCATCAATTGGACCTATGAACTTAATAGAAGATTTAATCTTATTAAACATTGAGTTCTTAATAGGCCAAAGAACGGTATTAGAACCTTCCTTAGCGCAGTTGAATGAAGCTTTTATATATTGGAGTGCTTGAGGGAAGTTATTTCTCATTGAGTTAAATACTTCATCTCCTCCAAATACATTTAATAGAGAACCTTTACCATAACAGTTAAAACATTGATGTATTGTAACGAGTTTGGGGTTATTGTAAAATAGAGGACAGTAAGAAGCTGTAACTCCATTCTCCTCGTATGTTAACAAATCAAATTCAATCTTAGAATTAGTAGTTCCATATAGGTAACCAATACTAGTCAATTCTGGAAGGTACTTTAACAACTTACTTGCCTTAGCATATATATAATCAGATTCTAGTATTTCCTGTTTTGCTACACTTGCATTTTTAATAAATGTCTCATTGTAGAGAGCCCAACTAATGCTTGATATTTTTAAAGTATCTCCGTTAGCATTTACTGGAGCAAAGAAATATTCATCCATGTACTTTCTTCCGTTTGTTTTAAAGGCGTTATTTATATTTGTACATTTTACAAGAGGAGAAAGTAATCCGTCATATGCTGTAATGTTTCCACTATCATCGTGTGAAGGGCTATAGTATATTCCTTCTAGACTTCCACAATCCCAAAATAGATTGTTTATAGTAGTTACATTACCACAGTATTTAAACATATTTCTATTGAAAGAATTAGGAACTGTAGTAATGACTTGTCTACAAATAGCAAAAGTGCCATCTAAGCTTGTCACATTTTGACATCTATTAAGTATATAATAAACATCATATAAAGTACAGGCAGTAGTATTAAATACACTATTTAAGGCAGTTGTGGCAATAGTAAAGTTAGTATCTAAATTTGTGTTGTTTTTCCATTCTGTTTTTCCTGATTCTGTACTAGTATCAGGTCCAAACCACTCATTTGGTCCAATCATTGGAGTTGGAATAGTACTAGGCATATCATGTATAAAGAACTTATTACAGTTACTAAATATGCTTTGTCCGTTTAGTGCAAGATGTCCGAATACTCTAATAAGTGAAGAACATCCAACAAAGAAGGAACTTCCAACAGTAAATGGTTTAGTTTTATTATTGTCGAATTTAATATATTTAACTAAACCTGCATTTCTTAAAGAAACTGAAGTTAAAGCAAATGGACTTAAATCAAGAACGTGTTCTCCATTATATGAAAGAATAGGCTCATTACCAAATTGGAAAGCAGATACTGAACTATTGCTAATGTCTAGAGAAGTAATTGTATTCAGACCTTGTGCCAACTGAATTGGTTCTGGCGTTGTAGTTCCTGATAAATTCAAAGTCTTTATCTTAGCAGCACCAACAATATATATTTGTAAAGACCTACTGTTACAGTTAGATAGGTTTATTGTTTCTATATTGTTAGAGTTAGATATATTAAATACTGATAACGAAGTATTATTTGTACATACGACAGATTTTAGATTTGGGCATCCTGTAATAGTTACAGAATCCAAGTCACTTAAACTTGTCAAAGTAAGTGTTTCTATCTTAGTACATGAATCTATAATTACAGTTTTCAGCTTCTTACATCCTGTAAAGTCAATAGAACTCAAGAATGGTTGAGACTGTAACGTAATCTTTTCTACATCTGAATTAGTAATATTAAGTGAAGCAAGTGAAGCATTTGGTAATGATAAAGAAGTAACGCAAGAACCAGAGATATTCAAATCCTTAAGTTTTGTATACTTTTCAATATTCACTGTAAATGTACTTACACCACTATTTCCAGACCAGAAAGCTGTATTACTAAGGTCAATATGTCTTACATCAGAGAAATCTTGGTCATTAACAAAGGCAGTTTCAAATAGAATTGGAGCACTTGATAATGTTTTTACTCCAGATATATCTACATTCGCAAAACTTGGAAGTCTTAATGTAGACATGAATCCTTGGAATCTCATATACTTCAATCCGTCAAGTTGACTTATTTGAGAAATACCATTAATGGTAATCTGTGTATTGAAAGAGGATATAGGAGATAAAGTAATCTTTGTAGGATTATTTTCATCTACAAAGTATCTAATGTCTCCGGCAGATGTCTGTCCAATATTAACTGTAAAGATTAGTGGACAGTTTGCTTTAACTGTTAGTACAGGAGCTTGTCCTTCCGCACCACCACATTTAAAAGCGCCTTTCTCATTATATGGTTGGATGAGTGCACTATTTGAATATTGGAATACACCATCCATAAAATAATATCTTTTCTTTAACCAGTCTCTTACAAATTCTACACGAGGACCATGTAAGAACTCGATGTTAGCATAAGTGGCAGCACTACCTTCATCTTTAGAATATCGAGTTAAATACTTAACTTTATAGTCATAATTATAAAGAAGTTCACCACAGTTCTTCATTTGAATACTAAAATAATTATCAACGAAGTAGTTAGCTTCTTTAAGAAGTGTTCCTACTGAACGCCAAGTTTCCCACAAAGCATCATATCCTGCTCCTGAATATACTCCAGTATTAATAAATCTTGTATCTCTAAGAACATCCCATAGTCTTGCAGAGTATGTGTCATATCCTCCGTCTGCTGAATTCTGTGTAATTACTAAAGAGTTAACTCCAGATTCTACATTAGCATTAGCAAAGGTATCAAGATATGCAGTCTTAGGTACATTTTCTTCACCTGTATTTGATAGTCCAAATGCTGTATCCATGTCATAGAAACAAGGCCACCATTTGTTCATATTTTCATCAGCAAGACTTCCTCCAACATTCCAAGAACGAAGTGTCATATTCTTACCGAGAGAGTCCACTAGTCCGAATGCTATACATATAACATAATATGAATAAGCATTTCTAATATTCAATCTATTGGTTAAATCATCAGCAAGAGCTGACCAAGATTGTTGAGCAGCGTATTGGTCTCCAGTTTTTTCATATCCTTTTGTCTGAACATTCCATCTATACTTATCGACAGCTTCACCAGTCATACTAGCTAAGTCTGTAAATAGTAATTGAAGTCTTTGCCAGATATTATTGTCAGATACATCTGAATTATCGCCATTAGCTCCGTTATATCTAAATTCTCCAACATGCTGTAAGATTGATAAGTCGTCCTGCATAAACAGGGCAGTCATTTGCCTAGTTCCATCATCTTTAATAATAATATTGGCATTTTCAGAGAACTCGTAAGAGTATATTTGTCTTTGGTCAATAGTTCCAAAGTTCTCATTATCCTTATATGTTTCATAAGTAGTAATGAAAGCAGGAACTGGGTTTTCTTGATAGGCTCCAGACGAATCTTTAATTCTTCTTGAGAATGATTTGAAGAACTTGAATCCCATGTTAAAGTAAGCATTACGTCCTAAGTTAAAGGAGTAAATACCTAACATTTCTTGAGTATCAGTTCCATCAAACTTAATAAGTAAGATACAAGGGAATCCTTCAAGAGTATGTTTAATTGTTACATTTTGATGTGTAACTGTTTTATCTCTAGTATCAACAGGACGTCTTGATTCAAGTTGTTCCATTGGCGGAGTTTTATCAAACAATAAGTCTGAATTATCATTAATCCATTTACCAATAGAAGCATTGTTAGCATGAGCAGAGTCAACTACGTCAGCCTTCAATGTGAATTGACTTTCAGGCATCCATGTATTATTTGGCTGGAATAACTCTGGACCAATTAAACCACCCATATCATCATATAGTTCTTTTCTGAACATTATTTCTAAGTTCTTACTTCTATAACCAGTAGATGATGTACCCTGAATCTGTACTGATAATTCTCCAGTAGATACTGCTGAACTCTTAGTAGAATTAGGGTCGAAGTAGTTAAATGTACAACCAGTATATTCTGTAGGGTTTGCACCTACAGCTTCATACACTGCCTTAGTAAATCCAGAACCACCGCAGTCAATATAAACTACTGGAAGGGGCGGTTTCTTGTTAGAGTCACTAATTAAAGCATCGAAGTTGATGTTTGCATATGTATTATTCTGGTCGTCCCATAGAGTTGAAGATGCTGTTGATTCAGATGTACTAAAGAAGTTCTTTGCTTTCCAAGAATTGTACAGAGAGAAATCTACTGTACCATCAGACATTAAAGAAGAATTAGCTCTCGCATTTAAAGCATTAATTACAATTTGTTTATCATTAAGAGCACTTCTAAAGAATCTTATATCATAAAGCTCAACATCAGCATAATTACCTATGTTTCCATTGGCATCAGCATCACAAGCCAAATAGAACTTACTTGTAGTTTTCCAAGTAAAGTCAGATTTGATTTCTCTTGCAGCATTTAGGACTCCGTTAACAAAGACTTTTACTTCATTATTATTTTTATCAACAATAAAATCTAGAGTATTTATAACGTTTTGTTGTAACTTACAAGAGATTGTTTCTTTGATATTTCCGTCAGTATAAGACCATATAATGTCTTCTAGCCCAACTTTAATACCTTCAGAGAATGTTCCATCCGAACTATAATTTCCAATAAAGAATACAGTTCTATCAGAGAACGGGTGTAGGTCAGTTTTCAGGGTTACAGAGAATGTAAATCCAAGTCTAGACCAGTTATTGTTATCACTTATATCATCCTTAAATGGCTGTAAATCCACTATACCGTAAGATTCACCACTAAGTCTTAATTTTGTTTGCCCATTACTAGATAAGAATCCAGATAGTTCTCCATTAGTATTATATACATTTAAAGGAGTTTTTACAACTACTGGGCTAGTTGTTCCAGGAGAAATATAGTTTAATTCTTCTGATATCCAAGAAGTTGCTGTGGGAGCAGTCGGGAATTCGTTTTTAATATTCCAACTTGCATATCTAGTATTTCTAGGGTTTTGGTCAGCAATTAAAGATTGCGCAGATTTTACTACAATACATCTTAATTCAGTATCAGTCATAGGAGAACCTTTTTCTGACCAACATCTTAGAGTAATTTCCCACTCACCTAAGTAATCATCATTCTGTGCTACTGCCCAGCTAAAGATTTGTTGCTTACCTCTTTGTACGTACTGGTTCTCGTTAAAAGGATTTTCTGCATCAGGTTCAAATGTCCCAATATCTCTTATGGTGTTTCCTCTCTTCATTCTTACAGCATAGTAAATAATACTGATTCCTGATAGATAAGGAGTAAATGAAAATGAGATATTACCACCTTGAGGGAACTCTGTCGGAGCTGTTCCAGCTTCTACTTCATCTTTAGTTGTAATACCATCAACAAGTACTACAAGAGAAGTACCGTCTTCTACTACAACCTTGTTAGTTACTTTATCAGAAGTAATAGTCTTTCCGTCAATAGATGTTTGTGCAAATGCTTCAATAGTGTAAGAAGAACCTGCCGTTGGTGTTCCAGTAAATAAACTGAAGAAATCAACATCATATAACAAAGGCTCAGTAGATGTAAACTTACCAAGTTCGAATGTTTTAGAAACACCATTGGTAACATTATTAACAATAAGAGATGTGTCTGCTGCCAGTACTTTATTAGTAACTGTATATGTTATTTTATATGCTAATCCAATTGTTGCAGTAACTGAAGAAACACTACTTGATAAATTAATAGATGATTCAATTACAGTAAGCATATAAGGAGTAGCATTAATTCCTTCTGCATCAGTAGCAGTAACTACAATAGAGTGACTGTTTGATGACGAATATTGGGATATGTTTTTAATAATTAAACTTCCCGGGGTTCCAGACCATCCTTCTTGTCCTGAAATAACATTGTTTCCGTCAAGGGAAACAGTTATTGTAAATTTCTGATTATTCTTTAATGCTGTGATTAAGTAATCTAATTTAACTTCCTTAGTGGTAGAATATAGAATATTAACTCCTTCTGATGTTGTAATACCACCGTTAGTTAACTTAATAGAAGATGTAAAATCTCCTCCACCACCGCCACCTCCACCATGTTCCGCTAACCACGAAACATTACGTTGAAGTGTTTCTATCTTTTTAGTAGTTCTACTGAGTGCTTGGTCAACAGAGATATTTACTTCTCCACTTACTAGCACGTCAGGATTAGAAGTACTAATTTGGGAAGCGTCGCTACCTGCGACGATTTCCCATTCATTAGTAACTTTGTTCTTTATATTTACACTTTTTCCTGACATTATTTTATGATAATTAAATCATTTCCGTTGTTTTCTTCCCCATTACCACCAATAGCTTCCGGAGGGTTAACACTACTTTGAATATTAATATTGAATTTACCAGCAGAGGTAAATACATAATTAATTTTCTTCACTGTACCTGTTATTTGAGTTGGAGTCACATTCCATATAATATAGAATGGATATCTCTGTCCAGCGTTAACTGTTGCAGTGATATTAGTCTGGTCTACAACTTTAACAGTAGCAGGGAAGTAGCGCCTTAACCAAGGTATATTTGGTGCAGGTAATTCCTTATTGGATGTATGTTTATAACCAGTAGCTTGGCACATTGCATATACAGGAGCAGTGATATTATCAACTAGCTCAAATGTACATAAGTGTTTATGCTGCTTAAAGTTATTATCAGTTTTCCAAGCAGAGGGGAATTTTTGTCCAGCCAAGTCTCCTTCTGTTTCTTCATATAAACTATCACTATTAAAGTAAGTAGTTAAATCAGATTGAGTTACTTGGATAATTGGCTTCATACTTATAGGAGTTCCGTCTTGTGAGAAATTCTCTTTAAGCGGCCAACTAACACTATATGTATGTTTATGTCCTCCAAGGACAAGTCTTATATTGTTTTCTTGACAGAATTTACTAAACCAGTATTTGTCAGAATTAGGTACATTATAATTTAAATGACTACCACTTCTTTCTACTTTATTATTTTCCGTGTCATTCCAATAGAATTGTTGGATAACATTTTGAGTAATAATAGTAAAGGGCATTTCATGACAGTAAGCGATGTTCCAAGCAGCAGAAGCATTAGCATCAATATCTTTTTGACACCATTGTTTTATATATGGATAAGTTATCTTTCCAGTGCTTAATCCATAAATATTAGTTTCTGTCATGTCAGTAATTTCAGAGTTTACACACATGAAATGTACGTTACCATAATTAAATGAGTAAAGAGAATCAATGAATACTTCTTTACCTTCAATAGTAAATACAGGTGGATTAGTTTCATCAATTTCGAATGTGTAGAAGAACGACATATTAGAAGGATTAATTTTGGAACTGTCTCCGCCATTTCCTAATACATACATGTTGGCAGGACATAAGTCATTATTACCAACAGTCACCATTTCTTCAACTCCCCATAGGGATTTACGAGCATTATAATAGTCAATCCATTCATTGATTCTATTTCCATTTTGTGTCATATCACCAGTATTAATAGTGAACTGCGCTTCTGGAACATGATTTTTTATATACTCTGCTGATATTCTCCAAACATTATATTCATCCCAGTTAAAACCTTGTTGGTCACTTACTTGAACAAATGTAAAATCGTCTTTTATATCATCAGTACCTCTTACTGTAAATGTTAAAGAATCACTAGCAAATTCACTTGGATTGCCATTTGCATCAGCTCTACCTACTCTATACTCATAAGTTCCTACTGATAAGTTCTTAAGAATAACTTTATGAGTAGTAAACGGAGTTCCATCGGTAGCTTCCATTCTAATACGATTATAGTATTTTCTAACACCTGTTTCGTTTTTAAATGATTCTACTTTAATCCAAGGGCCTTCGCCACTACTTCCTTTTGGTCTATGCCATAGATACTCGTCAAAATATCCTACTGATACCCAGTTAAAGCATCTTGTGGCATTTGGAGCAGTTGCTTGTCTACCAAAGGTACAAGATATTAAATTAGGCTTTAAACTTACTAGTTTAGATTTATTATAGAATATTGTTTTATTTTCAAATGAAGCTCTTGGAGTAAAAGCTTCAACACTTGGAACTAACTCTTTAGTGAGGTCAACAAAATACCAGTCATTAGCATTATTTCTTTTATCTAATGCTTTAGTAGCCTGACTTACTGGGTCCATTGCATAATATTTAGTAAAGAGTTTATCAGTACTTAAATATGTATATGGTTTGTTTTCACTCGCATCAATTGTATCAGAGGATTCTGCATTTTCCTTGTTGAATCCAACTAAGTCAATATATCCCAATGATACTCTGTAGTTTCCGTCAGCATTTGAATATGGGTTTCTTACTGTTGAAGGAGTAGTTCCCCAAGTAAGAAAGAATTTGGATTTGTTGTTATCAAACTTCATTAAGTTTCCGCTTGAATCTCTCCATTCCATATCGTATGTTTTTACTTTAATCTTAGTAGTATTTGCATCCATTACTGAACATTGAGCACCTCTAATTAAGAATGTAGATTGTGCTTTAATTGTTCCCCATAACGGAAGTACTTGCCATTGAGTTCCTTCAGTCGCATATTGCAAAGAAAGACCATTCAAGTTAATATCTTCATTAGTTAGATTTGAGAGTTCAACAAAGTGATGTGAACAATAGTTATAACTATGTTCATTAGATGTTAATCCTCCACAATATATGGAATTTATGTATAGCTTCTGTAAAAATAGTGATGTAACATAAACCCATCCAGAAGGGTCTTCTTGACCTCCAGTTGGCTTAGTTTGTGGTGTATCCATTTCCTTTTTATAGATAACCATCTTTCCATCATTCTCTATCTTAACCCTGTATGTTTGACCACTAGGGGTAACAAATCCAATGGTATCCAGTTCGTCGAGAACAGATGGGTCCCACTCGGTTCCACCACCTCCACTTCCGCTTTTATTAATCCAATTTAAACTACCATTACTCATAATATATAATTGTTTAGTGTCTGTACACCATAGTAATTCGTTATTTACAAAGTTTCTTGTGTTCTCAAGCAGGCTTGAGTAAGTTCCTGCTTTAATAGCTAAGTGTTTTAAATTTGGAGTTTCATATTCAGTGTATTCTGGATATTCTTCTGCTGTTGATTCTGTTTCCGTTCCTGGCTCCAGAGGAGAAGCAGCTTTCATCATATCTAATCTTGCACTGTTTTCAAAGTCTCCACTAGACATCTCATGCGTAAAAGCATATTCATGCTTATTTACCAGCTTTCTTAATGCTTCTACTGCCTCTAATATAGTAGCCAAATCTGAATTGGTATATTGAGGAAGTGATTTTTGACTTGTATCAATCCATACTGCATCATCGTCAACTGGTTCTGTATCTTGTATTCTAATATGGTCAAAAGAGCTCCATTTATTTTTATTAGACCAAAAAGCAACTTCGTCTGTACTTTCTACATATACGATTTGTCCAGCTCTTTCTAAGTCTACTCTATTTGCTAGCTCTTCTGGCGTTGATACTATTTCAACTCTAGTGTCTCCGTCTCCACCACCTCCGCCGCCTAATTGTGCTTTAATCCAATAACCATTAAGCCATTGGTAAGTAAAGACTTTATCAGGGTCTTTGAGTACGAAACAAAGCATACCATTCTTTTTTCTTTTGTCTGGTATTGCATCTCTTTCGCTCATTTCTGTTACTTGGTAAAAACCTCCACGAATGTTATTGGCATCAACTAGAGCGAAATCCTGACCACCTTTTTGAACTATTTCGCTAATTAACTCTACTGCCATGTTATTTAATAGTTACTGTTGTACTTCCTAAGCCCGGATTATCACTTCTAAAAAGGACACATCTTAGTGTAACTCCTTCATATCTAGTGAATTGATAGTTATCGTCTATTATAAAGAAACCACCTTCAAATCCTCCTACTGAAAAGGAAATATCCTTTAAAGAATAGGGAACTAGAAGATAAATATATTGACCTTCTCTTGCATTAACTGTAAAACTATTCCCTCTAGTAAGATTCAGACTTCTTGTAAAAGAAGATATTAAATCTGAAACTGTTGGGTCTGTTGCACTTGCTCCATAATATCTTCCATCTTTGAATACTAAAGATGCAGTACTAGATTTGGATTCTGTCCCGTCCGATGCAGTTAAGGTTTTAGATATTGTAGTTCTAAATGCTCCAGTTATAGTTTTAGTTCTAAGTGAAGCATTAATTTCTTCTCCGTCAAAGTATTGTTGTTTAATCTCTTTGTTATATTTCCAGTTATATGTAAGGGTATTAACTTCTGAACCTGTTTCTGCTTCATTAGGAGAAACAGTAAATGAGCTAATAGTTATTGGAACATAGAACAACTTATCTAAGGCATCTTTAACTGACTCTATTTCAGGGTCGGTGTCTGTCTTATAGGTAATGTTGGCTGCATCGCCTTCCATATCTTTGAGTCCTAGGTTCTCTCTAGCTCTTCTCTTATCAGCTTCAGTTAAGAACTCCCCAAGGAAGTTATCCTTTAGTAGATGCCCGTCTTCGTCTGGACAAGTGTTGCAATTACAGCTAGGAGTTTTCTTAGGAATATATGGCTGTTCTGGATTATCATCCATCCAGTCATCAAGTAGAACTCCTTCTTCTAGTACTTTATATTTTGACATATATTATGCTAACATTAGTTGTTGATAAATAAAGTCACAGTTATCTAACTTAGTATGAGTCTCTATAAAACTTATTTCGTGCAAAATTAAAGAATAGTCTTCTCGGTATCCTTTATATAGTTTTTTCACGTAAGAATTATAATCCTCAATTATTTTCTGTTTAAGTAAACTAATTGCATCCACATCCAGAACTTCTGTTTAAAGTTTTATATTTGTTATTGATTGAATCACAAAAACCATTGCAAGTATTTACTTGTTCTAATATTCTTTGGGCTTCTGCATACTGACCAAGGCTAACGGAATATTTAATTACGTTAATAGTCATCCAAACAAAGTCTCTCTTGAATATTAGGTCGTCTAAATCTGCATTTTTACTCTTACATTTAAGAAGGTTCATGTTTAAAATTTCATTGCACAAAGTAACAAAACATTTGGATAAATAACAAATGGAAAAGGTATTTTTTTCACTTATGGAAATTGTAGTTCCGTCAGGATTCCTTTCAGCAAGTTCGAGTGCAGGACATTCAACAAGACCTTCATTGATGTACTTATATATTGTAGAACCGTCAGAAACATACACAACTGCATAAGAAGATAGAGAACTATTGGGATTATCTATTTCTTTTTGCAACCACTCTGTAGTGGGAATTATGATATGTGAGATACGGTAGTTACCATCTTTAGATATGTCTACTTTTACTTCATCAGTGTTAGTTAAATGAGGCGCAACAGTAGATTTAATAAATTCAGGTTCGTCTATCTTATCTAATTGTATAACATTTACAGTTACAGTTTCACTGTACTTAAAAGTGTTAATTATGTTTTCAGTAGAATCTTCTGGCAGATACTCACCGGCCTCTCTTGAGAGACCAGTGATTGTTAATCCGCAAGTATTAGATTTACATACATTAAATACAGGAGTCATATATTATATATTTCTTACTTCGTTATTATTAGAATTGCCATCGTATAATTGAGCGTACTCAATTTCAGTTCTTTTATCGTCGTTTTCAGCTTTAGAATCTTTAGACCTTCTATCAGTCTTAGCTGTATACCATCCGATTTGTTCATCAGCTTTAGCCTTTCTATCTTCAATTTGCAATCTAGCTTCATTAAGAGATTCGACCTTACTTTGAGCTTGCTGTAATTGTTGTTGAAGTTGTTGTACTTGCTGTTGAAGTTGTTCATTCTGCTGCATAAGTTGCTGCATCTGACCATTCTCATCCTTCTGTACTTTAAGTGCTTTCTGTACTTTATATTTAAGTTCAGTCAAGCTCTTAGCAGTTAATGCTTCAAAGATTATTCCTGGCTCCAGAGTTCCACTCTTAATAAATTCAGGGATAATAGCTTTAATAGATTCCATATCTTTAATAACATCAGTGCTTGTTACAATATGAATATCGTAATCACTAACTGTAAAGTATTTTGGAAGTGCAGTAAAGACTCTCTGATATTTATCTCCAAGAATAAGAGTTCCCTTCAATCCATTCTTATATACTATTTTAGCTATATTAAGACAATCAAGAAGAAGCTCATTAGTTACTAAATCCATTTGTTGATAATACTTCTTAGTAATAATAAATGAATTATTAACACTTGTCTGCACATTAGTAACTGCATCCTTCTGTTGGATTCCATTTAAACGCTCTCTAAAGACTCCAGTGATAGAACTTGTTGTGTTTTCAGTAGCATCAATTGCAATCTGAATACCTTGAATAGTCTGTGCTTTAACTGTATCATCAAATCCAGAGTATGTAGTATTACTATTAAATTGCCTTCCTTCTTGAGATGTATCAATAATTGCAACTCCAGATTTCTTATAAGCAATCCATTTCTGGATTCTTTCAGGAAGTTTAACTCCAAGAGCTGTTGGAAGCACTGATAAGTCTAGCCAGTCTCCAGTAGTACCGCTATTTGCAATTAAATTGTCTCTATAGAAATGTAATAAGTCATATCTATCTTGTAGATTAGCACAAGCTAATACTAGAGAGAAAGGTTCATTGTTTCTATCATTAAAGTAGACTCCATTTACTGATAAACCACAATAAGAAGGATTATCTTTACTTCTTATCACTTCTTCATTTTTACCTCTTAAGATATAAATCTCTTGTCCTATACGAACAGTTTCATATCTTTGTAAGTTATAGTCTTTATCAGTTTCAGTCCATTCTACTTCGTACACAGGAATTAACTTATAATTGTAAGATTGAATAGCTTCATCCGGAAATCCAGGAACTATTTCTCTTCCTGCTTCAAGTCCGTCTGTCATAGGAGCGCCACTCTTTACATCAGCAAATGACCTTACATAGTAATGTGAAGTATCAAAGCTCTGATGCCATGAGTCTTTAATTTTAGCAATATCATCTCTTGATAAATCTCTACCATATATATTTAAGATTTGATTCTTAGTAAGCCATTTTCTTACAACAACTCTATAAGAATCTTTAATATATATAGACTCCGGATTTCTATCAATAAATGTATTTAAAGGATTGAGTACTTCTATATCAATATTCCCTTTACTTGAAGATGGCTTTACTCTATAGAAAGCATAACCAGTTATTAGTAAATCTAAGAACAATATTCTTAGTTTAGTCATAAGGTCTGTGTCTCTACTTTGCATGATATATTCAATAACATTTTGAGCTGCCATTTCATATTGGGAGATAAATGATTGGTCTAAATCATCAATCAACTTTTGTATTTGTTGTTCTATAGCTTTATCTGTAATATCTCTTCCATCAATAAAGCTAAGCATAGAGTTCTTTAAGTGTTTTTGTAGAAGACTATATACCTCAGAGGAAATTGCGACTTCTTTTTCACGAGTGATGGCACTTATCGTTGCAGAGTCTTTGCAAGATACTTTAGGAAGAATTGGAGTTCCTAGAAACTCTCCTACTAAAGCATCCACATGTTTCCTAATAAGAGGTATGAATTCTACTGATGTAGGTTGACCTATACCATAATTTTCTTCAAGAAATCTGTACTGCTCAGCATCTCTTTTGCAGTTATAGTAGTTGTATGCTTTTTGCAACCTGTACTTAGGATAAACCAGCTCGCTGATTGCCCTGTTGGTAGCTTCCATCAACTCTTCATTCTTTTTAGTATCTTTCATTTTTACATTTTGTTTGTTCAGGTGATTCTGGACAAGGCTCTGGAAATGATTGATATCCTAACGAATATTCAACTCTCCAAAGACATTTGTCTTTAAGTTCTTGTTCTATATATTTTAAAAAGTCGCAAGCTCCCAATTGTCCAGAGATTACCAATGGTTTATCAATATTATTCATTGCAAATATAGCTGAATATCCTCCTTCTGGGAGTTCTTTCACTATAAGTTTGCTAGTATATTCCATCTTGTAGCATCTGCGGATTATGTCGAGGATTGCTGCTTCTAGTTCTGTCGTTGTCATAATGATAAGGGAATAAATCATACTTAGGAATATTAGGTTTCTCTTTGGGAATAGTTCCCCACCTTTTAATTCCGTTCTCGTCTCTATAATATCCAAAGTCTTGAAATGCATCATCAACATTCTCAACAGCTTTAGGTATTATTCCTTGTAACTCTTGGTCACCAAGTTCAGCCATACCCATAGCTGCCACAATATCGAACTTTCGCTTATTCTCATCAGTATAGCGATTAAGTTCATCAAGCATTTCTGGAAACCATATTGTATGACAATAGTCATTTACAAAATCTGCAATTAAATCAGTTTGTAAATCAATAACTGCCACTGTTGCCGGAGCACCATACTGTTTACTTTGTCCATTTTGAACATCAGGCATAGTAGCTCTAGGTCTTCGCATAAACCTATTAAGACATTTATTTTCTCTAGCCCATGTAATCATAGCAACTTTAGATGCTTCAATTACACATTGGCAATTATAATATTCCATAAGTCTAAGTGCAATTTTATATGCATCTCTCACGTCTTGAGGTCTGTCTTTATAATAGGCAACATACATAGGGTCAGTAAGACCTCTAATTCTTTTCTTAATTACAATACAGAAATCAGAAGGGTCTTTAGTAGCATCAGAAGTTTCCTTCTGTCCAATATCAATACTGTCTATTCCAGCCACATACATATCCCTCATCTTAGGTTGTTTATCATCAATAGTCCAAATAGGATGTTCCAATATATGTACTTTACCATGAGCAGAATTTTCTATCCATTTAAAGCCAACTATATTTTCTTTTTGTACTGGGCCATTAAACTTATATTCAAGAGAACCTACACTAATTTTCTGACCTTGTTTATCAACTCTAATTCTTGCAATCTGTTCTGAAATAAGCACCTTATTGAATTTATTAGTACCTTCTAAAGCTAGAGCTTCGTCTGCTGTAAAGCAATATTCAGCACAGTGTATAATTAAAGTTTCAGGGTCGGCTGCTTTCTTGTCTCTTTCCTTTTCATAATAGGCCCTACCCTTAACTGGGTCTGTCCAACCTCTTTTATCGATAAGTCCTGGTCTATTAATAATAGTATATGCAGGAATAAAATAAGCTGTAATAACTTCTTCACCAGTTGGAGTGTATTTATGTCTATAAGGAAGGGCATCGTATGTATCAGGTTCTTCATATGCTTTAGCTAATCCTTCAAGTGAAGGACCTTTATCTCCACCTGTTCCCCAAGCCATTTTAATTCCGAACTTTGCTCCCTGAATACCTACAAGAGCGTCTCCCTGTTCGAAAGCTCTTTTCCATTGAGGCCAAGAACCACTTTCTTCATATATTAATAAATCGGTACGGTCACCACGAATCTTATTTGGCTTATCAGCATTGATACCAGTGATTTCTGACATCCATCCAGCTTCTACTTTCTGTCCATTTATTACTTTATAAACAGATGCTTTCTTACTAAGAGCTGTATCTTCTACTTGCCTTAGTTTGAAAAATCCTCCATCAGTATAGTCATTTAAAAAGTCCAACTGTTTCCAACATTTACTAAGAGTCTTAGTAAGATAATTTTCAAGTTGGGCTGCAATAACTATAACAGAGTTTCTTCTACAATTATATGTGTTTACTGCAATTGCAGCACCGATTTCAGAGAATCCAACTCCACGGGCTTTAAGTCCTATGGCATTTTTTCTTAATCTCTTACATAATTCAACGTAATGGAAATATTCATACTGCTTTACGAAGAATCTTGGGAAGTCATAAAGTCTACCACCACCGGCTTTGTCAGCCGATGTCAAGTCCATTAATTGATAATAATTCAAGAAGAAATAATTATCACCAGTAATTGTATATCCATTAACTGTCATTCCATCTCTACATCTTATATATTCTTGCGTCCAGAAGTCATTATAAGGCTTGGTTCCAAATCTATAAGTACAGTAATGTCCTGTTCTCATAAATGTATCCTTAGCTTCAGTATACCAAGCTGGGTCAAAGTCCAATCCGTGTTTATCATCAATGGGTTTATATCCTGTAAGTTCGTAAGATAGATTGGAATCAAAAAATGGGATATCATCATTTACAGTGACATCCCATTCTCCTTTTCTAGCCTTTATTAGAGAAGTAATTTCATCCTTGAACTCTTGGTCCTCTTTCTGTTTTACTTCTTGTAATATTCGTTGGACTCTTTCCGGAAGGATATCTAAAGTAGGTTCTTCAACAACTTTCTTTTTTCTTCCTCTAGCCATAATTAAAAGTCTTTAGGTATAAATCCATCAGTAGCACCACCACGTAAAGAAGAATCTTCAACGAGTTCTTTCTTAACCTGACCTTCTAATGCCTTCAGTTCATCATTAACTTTAGATAAACTAGAGATTTCTGCCATAATATCTTTTACTTTAAAGATAGGTTTGCCAGTTTGTAAATCTCTCTCTTCTGGGTCTATGTTATTGAAATAGTCAATAAATTTATCAACCGTGTTTTGAGCTGCTTTTAGCATCTTTATTGAACGAGTTTCTTCTTGTAAAGCTCTGTATTTTCTACAAGCTGCCCTAAATATTGGGTCATCAAACTCTGCCTGAGTAAGTCCTGCGTCCTTTAAAGCTTCTTGGTGTCTCTCTTGTTCTGCATAATCAGCATAAGGAGATAGCCAATCTAATGCCAGCCATATATATGTAAATTCTTTAAATGCTTGAGTTCCAAGTTTTCCTTCTTTATCCTTGGGAGTAATATTTCTTTTTTTATCCATTAGGGCTTTAAACTCACGAGTGAGTAAAATTTCCGGAACATTTAACTCTATTCTATTATTTACATTATCATATAGAAATATTTTCTGCATAAGTTACTTAGAGTTTTCCTCCAAAGTAATGTTTCTTTATTTGTACTTTACTCTTTGGAGACAGTTTATTTTCTTTCGTATCTAAAACTCCGGGAATAGTTTTTACTTTTCCTCCGTCTTCTTTTTTCTTCATTTTGCCTTTCATCTTTCCGCCACATTTCTTCATGTCGGCTTTAAAGTCTTGAACTACTTTAGTTCCTTTTTCTGCCTTAGTAGCTTTCTGTGCTTGTGCTTTTTTAATACATTGACTGCACATTACTCCACCTTTCTTGAAATATTGCATTTCAAATCCATCAGGACATTGTCCTCTTAATGATTTGATATAATTTAATTTTGCACCTTTAGCTGCTGCCGGTACTTGTTCAGTTCCTTGTGTCATAAGTTCTTCAAATTTCTCCAATTCTTTTTGTAATCCTTCTTGTCCTAAATCTTGAATGTAATCATTTAATTCATCCTCACTATCTACTCCAGAAGCTTGAATTAAGTATGCAACAAATGCTTTTTGTTTGTCTTCAAGTTTTCCTCCCTTCTCGTTACTTCTAACTCCAGGAAATCTGAAAGAAGGAGTATACCTTCTTATTTGTGGAGAAGTTTCGTAATTTGGATTGTTTCCAACTGTATTTGTAAATGAACCACCTGTCGTAGAATATGCTCCTCTATTATCAAATCCTCGTGTAGGAGCAATAGTTCCTGCTGAACGATAAGGGCCTTGGTTACTTCCCCATCCTAAAGAGTCTGCACTTGGAGTATTTTGTGCTGGCTGCACTGGAGCAGCCTGTTGCTGTGCAGGAGCCTTTTGTTGAGTAGCTAATTGTGTTCCATACAATTTACCATTCCATTCAAATTGTTGCAATCCTTTCTGTCTAGCTGCCGCAAATGCATTATTAAATGAGCCAGTAAATCTACTTGGCTGTCCTCTAAATTTAGCATTTGTTTCCTGTATCATCTTCTTACCATTAGTGTTATTTAACTTAGTTCTCATTTCACTTCTTTCACTGAAAGAAAGTCCTTGAGGTTGCTGTCCAATTCTAGTTCCCAAATTAGGGTAAGAAGGTGTCGCAGGTGCTGCTGGTTTAAAGTTAGCTAAAGATGATTGTGCAGCTTGTGAGTTTCTCTCGGCCTGTTGTCTAAGTTTTCTTCTAGAAACCATTGTTATAGTTTTATTAAATCCTTTGTGTTAAATACTGCTTCTTGTAATTCACCAGTTGATGTGAACCATCTACATTTAATTCCTTTAAGGCAATCTTCTTTTCCTCCTGTAAATCCTTCTATTCCAGCAGATTTACGTGGGTTTATTATCTTTGTTTCCTTCTTTACAACAATCATAGTTGGTTTATAAGGAATTGCCTGACGTAGTGTTACCACATCGCCAGGCAAAAAGTATATTTTTTCTTCCATAATTAAAATTTATTGTATGCTTTTAGTTTTCCTTCTGCAGCTCTTTGGAAACGAGCTCTTAATTTTTCATTTACTACTGCAAGAACACGTTGTTCACTTACATAGACAAGTCCCATTTTAAAGAATGGTATTGGAGTCTGTGAAGGTTTAGTAAAGAATATATCGTCTCCTTCTCTAACATACTTAGTTTCTGGACCTACTTCAATTACTTTACCTACAACAATGAAGTTTTCTTCTTCTTCTAATTGTCCATTATCAGGGTTCTTAAACTCTGGTTTGTGTCCACCTAAATCATAAATAAGTCCTGACGAAGAAACTTTAATTTTTTGATAAGGATTTTGGTCATAAGGTCTAACTATCATATAGTTGAAGACTGGCATGATTTCTAATCCATTCATGTTTTCAGCAATACTCTTTGCCTTTTCTTCAACATCTTTAATATAGTCATCCATTTTAGCTGTATATTCGTCAACACTATTATTAAATTTGACAGCAGCGTCTCTTGCCATTCTTTCTTTAACATCTTCTTCTGCTGACATTACAAAGTGTTGGTCACCTGAGTCTAGACCTACTAATTCTTGTGCTATTTTTACTTTTTCGTATTCTCCTGGGTTGTGTGCCATAATTCATTTACATTTTATAATTTTACCATTTTCCTGCGGGGCAAGATTCTCTTGACATTGTGGTTTTTGCTTTTAGTCTGCATCCACATCCTCGCACATATCCATCTAATTTAACTGTACTTACATCTCCCGTCTGGGCATTATACCATAATCTTCTATTACACATTCCTCCTAATTTAGGAGTAAATAAGGGACATGTTTTACATATCTCTAGTCTCTTCTTTGAAATATCTTGTTTCAAATTGAGAACTTCATTTAAGTGTCCAGTTACAATATGTCCTACATTCATGTTTATAAATAAGGATATATTAATCCGTTCGAATCTCTATTACATTGCTTAACATTTAAAGCGTTATATAAGGCTTTAAAAATGCTCCTTAAAATTATTCTTTTCTACTAAGATTAATATTCTATCCTTTGTCTTTTAGCTCGTTGTTTTTCCTTAATCATGTTTTTCTTATGGAAGCCAAACATTCTTTCTACATCTTCTTTAAGATAGTCAAGATTATATGTAGTTTCGTTGCCATCATGGTCATAATGCACTAATATTAATTGCTTCACTACAAAATCCGGATTTAATTGCTGTAGCATATAAGCATATGTACTTAATTGTAAAGTATAATGCATATAATTACAATCCATTAAATTAGTAAGTGGATAAAGCATAGTTGCATTTCTTTTTGTTGTTGTGTCGAATCCAGATTTTTGGTCAATCTTTTTGTTGGTTTTATAGTCCACAATATAGATGTCATTACCATCTTTTATTAATAAGTCTATCTGTCCAGCAATTTTTAACATTCCGTCTTCTGATTCGTATGATATTAGATATTCAGGATAAACTCCCTGTTTCATATCTAATTCTGTGTACCCTTTCTTACACTCGAATTTACCTCCGAGTCCGTACTTTTTAAGGCTTATATCCTTCGGCTTCTTGTAATATTGATTTTCTAATTCTGCATGAATTGCAGTACCTCGTTCACAAGAGTCTTTATTAGCCTTATCCCATTCATCTAGTATATCCTGTTGTGTATCACTAAATACTCCAGCATCAATATTATATAAATCCAATATAGATGTATCAAATCTTTTAGTAGATAAAAGTGATTTCTTTTCTATTGCCCAATTTTCTTTTGGAATAAGTTTTTCTAATGCTTTATAGGCACTCCAAAATTCCTTATCAAAAGGTTGAGTAAAAGAGTGTATTAGTGTAGTAACTGATATATAAGGTTCTTGTGTGTTTAAATTTATGTATTTGTGAGAGTCTTCGTAAAAAACAACATCCCCATTTCTTTTATCATAATCATTTTTCATTATAGTATTCAAATTTAAATCCTCTGGTTGAACGTTGTCTTCCAGCTAAAATATTTGCTATATCTCCTTGTCTAATTCCTAGAACTTTTGATGCTTCAGATTGAGAATCCCATATTTTAATAACTTGTCCACCCATATCTTTTTGGACAATTCTTTTCATTATTGGGTTAACATACTTTTTCTTAGGGTTTTCTATCCACTCAGAATGTCTTTGCCATTGAAACCCTCCACAAGATAATCTAGAAAGATTTATTCTTATCCCAGTAACTTCTGAAGCTTCCTTTATAGAATCCCAAATTTTTATCAGATTCCCATCTAAATCTAGTTGTACTATTTTTACACGTTGAGCGGGTCGTTTATTTCCTCTTTGCCCGTCTGAAATGTGTTTACAATGTTCCTCAGAATATCTTTTTCCTGAATGAGATTGTGAAGCTTTCTTTCTACTGTATTCAGACCAAGTTTGATAACAAGATGCAATATTCATGCACTGTTTGTCTTGATAAAGTAAAGAAAACTCTTCACGAATTTTGTTTTCCATGAAAGTAAGTTCTTCTTCGGAACATTCTATGATAACCTCATAGGAAAATTGTTTTGGGCATTTATTATACACTCTCTGCATTATAATATTTTCATAATTTCCTTTTCTTAATTTACTTTTGTGGGCAGTCCAACGTTTATAAATATCGACAGATTTGTCCTATATAGAAGAAGTAATCATTACTAATACAATATATTCCACAAATTTTTCTTCTCATTAGTCATTACCATTTTTCTTATCAACTTGCATAATTCATTGTTTATTTTTGTACGTTGTATTATAATTTAATAGCGTGGAAAGTACTTGAATATAAGGGGCAATACATTCATTATAATATCCTAAATAATAGCGTTTTGGTTCGTCGTACATCACGACAATCATTCCAACAGGTTCTATAGAACCTTCACTATCAATGCCCTCAATCGGGTACAATGCTGCGGCACAAGCTCCGCTCATCTTTAGTTTCTTGTACAATTGCGGAAACTTTTCTTTTGCAGATTCCAGCGAATCTATTCTTAAATAGCTGGCTCTCCTAATCTTTTCTACTTCGTCCGAGAACTGTAAATACGGAAGATTTGTCCATATGTCAAGGCAACTTTCATCATCTATACCCCTTGGAGAGTCAGTTAATGCCGTTAAATACATATAGGAAAAACCCTGTAAACTTTTCTTGGTGTTGTGAAAAGATAATAGAAGAACGTTTAAAGCATCTATATCTTTGTTCCTAATGTTCTCTACTTGTCTCCTAATTTTGGGAGAGACTTTCAGAGAATACTCCTCAGATTTTCTGTTATTGTACTCAACAGACTCGATGTAGTCAGTTATAAATAGCTTACTTTGATTTACTAAACATACTTGTGTGCACCAAAACAGTAGTCCCATTATGATTATGGTTTTAACTGTAGGATTCAAGCCATTTATAAAATTGAACACCTTTTTAATAAAATCTAACATACTAATTGTTCTGTTTCTTTAAATTCTTAAATAGTTAAATAGTTCTAAAAATCTTTACTTAAATTTTCCACATTATTTCATATAATTCATACTTTCATTTGTTATTGTGCAAATTTAGCTATATTTTTGTAGTCTACAAAATGAAATAATTATTTTATTATACTATGGGAGAAAATAAAACTTTATTGGACAGACTGCATAAAGCAGCCGTAGGCTACGTAAATTCACTTAGCTACGAAGAAGCAGATTATTTTAAAAGAGGAGGTAGATTGATTCCAAAACACAAGAGCGGAAGTGGAATTCATATAAAACCTGAAAACAAAGGTAAGTTCACAGCGTCTGCAAAGAAAGCAGGACAAAGTGTTCAAGAACATGCTCGTTCAGTACTCAACAATCCTAATGCAACTCCATTACAAAAGAAAAGAGCTAACTTTGCTCGTAATGCTGCTAAATGGAAACATGAAAAAGGAGGAGTAATTAGACCACTTGAAAACTTTGATGCACAAGCCTTTAGAAAATGGTTAGATGATAATTATAAACAATCTATCTAAAATTTAGAGTATGAAATTCGTATGGGATAAGAAAAGAAAACTCTTATTCTTTATTAACAAGTTACTTCCTTTTAAGAGCTTTAAGTATTTTAATTTCTTTGGAATAATGGTTACCAGAATAAAGGATGTTCTAAAAAACTTTACTGATATGGCAGCCAGACATGAAGGAACTCATACAATACAAATGTTAGAAGTTGGAATACTTCCATACTATCCCTTATATGTATTAGAGTTCCTCATTAAGTTAATTATATACAGAAATTGGCATACTGCGTATAGAGCTATCTCTTTTGAAAGAGAAGCTAGAATGGCTCAATATGAGGTTGATTATTATGAAAGCAGAAAAGTCTTTCAATACAAATGGATTAAAAGAATATGGCGATGAAATTTAAAGAGTCTCCGTTAGTAAAGAATCATAAAATTCTAACAGGGACTAAACGAGACATGAGAAAGAAAGTTGTTAAGTCAACAACTCCTACATCTGATTTGAAAAAACCTACTACTCTTAAACGACAATTAGGAGGAAATATATTTACTACATATAATAGTATAACTCCTTATGAAGGCCCAGTATTTGAACAGCCTGTAGCTACTGTTGAAATTGAAGAACTTCCAATAAATAGATTGGAAGCTAATAGACAGAATGTAATGGCTAAAGCAGAGGAGAAGAAGGAAGAGCCAGTTGTTGAAGAGAAGGTAAATACAGAACCTCTTCCCACTTCTAAAGAAGAAACTCCTATTGTAGAAAGTAAAGAATCTACACCTATCAATATAAAGTCAAAGGATGAGTTTATAAAGACAATGACTCCCGCATTTGAAAATGCACTTAAGGCTAAAGGTTTGGATACAAAATATGCAAAATATTTAGTAGCCCAGTCAGCTTTAGAAAGTAATTGGGGAAAAAGTCAGTCAGGTAAATTCAACTTTGGAGGAATAAAGGGGAAAGGAACCATAAGAAAAACCAGAGAGGTAATTAATGGAAAGAGTATCCATATAAACGATAGCTTTAGAGACTTTAAAGATATAAATGATTATGCTAATTATCATGTATCACTACTAAACAATAAAAGATATCAAGCTTTTAGTGGTGGAGATTTTATTGATAGAGTAGTTAAAGGTGGATATGCTACTGACCCTAATTATAAGAGAGCATTATCTAATGTATATAATCAGATAGCTAAAGCCCAAGAAGGAATGAAGATTCCTAAATTAAAGGGTGCAGGAGAACTTAGAAATAGAATATTAAGACAGTTCAATAGAGAAAAAGCTGCTAACAGAAATGAAGAACAATTAATTGGCTTCGATTGGAGTAGATATAAATCTAATAAACCTAAGCCAGAAACTACACCTACTCAAAGTGAGCAGTTAGAGAATGGCGGTGTTATTAAGGCAAAAGATGGATGGCTTTCAGAAAAAATTGAAAAGTTAAAATCATTTCCTAGTCCATCAACTATAATTCCTGACGAAGTTAAAAATATAGCCATTAAAGCTGCTCCTACTTTTGTAACTTTATTAACCGGAAATCCTATTTTGGGTAATTTATTTAATTCTAATAAAGGAAAGCCTGTAGCTGGTGGAAAAGAATCTGTAACTAATGATTCTTTTAGACAGAAATCTAAAACCTACTATGAAAAGAATATAAAGCCTAACCACACATTTGAGAATGTATATGCTACAGAATTAAATGATTCTATCCAAAGTAATCCAATTATATTAGATAACTTAGGAAAGTATCCTTCTAAATTAAATCAATTCAATAAAGATGGAAACTATATAAGTTTAGCGGGACATGGAGTGTATAAATTTTCAGGTCCAAGAAAAAATTTAGGAAATACTACGACTAAACCCTATTTTGATGGTTTTAATAAAGTTGCAGATATTGCTTCTCAAATTAGACAAATAGGAAAGAAAAAAGGATTGTCAGACAATCAGATAGCCACTTTAATAGAGTCCGGATGGAGAGAATCAAACTTAAATTATACTAAGGATAGTTCGGGAGCCTATGGTCTATGGCAATTTGATAAACCCGCTGGAACTTATGATAGATATAAAAAATGGTTAAAGGCCAACGGATTAAAAGATAATTTAGAAAGTCAACTAAATTATACAGTAGATGAATATATGCCATCGAGAGATTATGAAGGTAAAGATAAAAATGGGAATATTATTAGAAGAAAAGGATACGAGGAAGTATGGAATAATCCATCTGCTCCTGTTGACAGTCTTGCTAAATATTTCCTTACAGAAGTAGAAGCTCCAGCAGCTAAGAATGAAAAATGGTTACAACAAAGAAGTATGAATGCTGCTAAAACCTTAGTTGGAAGAAAATGAAATTTATAACATTCCTTAGACAAGCACTTACATCTCACTCGGGCGTATCCTCTAAAAGACTCTGCGGAGTGATTGGATGGTTCGTTTGTTTGGGAGTTTTAATTTACTGTGCAATAAACGTAATCCAAGCTCCACTGATGATAGACACAGTCTTATTGTGTTGCATGGGATTACTAGGTATAGATTCTGTGACTGGAATATGGAAAAAATTTAAAAGCAATGAAGGAAATTCTGAAGAAAATAGTAAACTTCCTAAAACAAAGTGATAAACTAAAACATTGTTTAGTTAATCTTTTAGTAATGTTAATTGCTGGAAGTATTAATATTTGGCTAGGTATAGGTCTAGCAGCAGGTTTATCAATAGGTAAAGAATACGGAGATAGTAAAGCTCCGGGTAATAAGTGGGATTGGTATGACATTCTCGCAGATGCAATTGGAATAGTAATAGGACTTTTATTAGTTCTTATATAATAAAAAAGGCGAGTACCTATTTGGTGCCCGCCTTTATTTGTATCATCATTTTTTCTGCACTTTCTCTAACCTCTCGTGCTGAATTTCTTCTTCCTATATAACCAATAGGTTCTGACTTATTAAATTCAGAAAATAGTTTTCCTGTATATCTACCAAGAAACATTATATCTTTCTCACATAATATAACAAGAAAATATGTAGGATATTTATCCTCAAATATTTTAGTTTCTCCTTCTAATTCATGCAGAATTTCAAATTCGCGTATATCATATTCCATTATTCTGTTACTTCAATAAATGCATCCCATGCCTTTCTAAAGCTATCTCCTGATACTGAAAATTCCTTTTCATGAGTTCCATCTTCTTTCTTATTATAAAGACATAGGATAAATATATTTTCATATCTATTTAATACTAATAACTGATTTGGATGTTTTTCATTCCATGTGTTTACTGCTTCAAACATAAGGTGTCTTTCTACTTGAGGGATTAGTCCTTTGCCTATGTAAATAGGTCTTTTCATTCCCAATCAAGATTAAATGAGGGTGAATAGAAAAATATCTTTGCATGTAAGACTCCATTAATAGTTACACAAGGCATTAGTTTATGCCAAAGATTAGTATTCATGTAAGTACTCTTATATTGCTCTGGAAAGAATATCACTGAAACATGTCCTATATTTAAAGCTATTCTTGCTGGGTCTTTCTCAAAATCTTCTTCCTCTATAAAGACTCCCTGTATATTACTTATTGGATATTTTAATTCGAATACTTGCATTGTTCATAATTGTGTTACATGTATAATTGAATCTTCCCATAATCCTGGACTTCTCTTTAATAAATCTAATACAGTTTGACCTAGATGTTCTTCATCACATTCTTCAGATTGGGAAGTAATAGATTCTATAACTCCATAATTAATTCCATACCCTTTTAAACCCGTAAGAGTTACCTCGTATTTTCTAAGAGTTCTTTCAGGGAAGTCAATCCTAAAAGATTTAGCTGGAAACCTCATTGTACTAATGCACATTAATCCTTAGTCTTTATATAGAGTTGGCAATGGCAAATTCCTTCTTCCATTTCTCTAAACTCTTTACACATACATACTGTATCATCTTCTCTTACTAAAGAACAAGGACAGTACTTCTTGCCATATTTATCCTTGTTCTTCTTTAAGCCTGCGAGAACTGTGTCTCTTATTTCTTTATTCGATGTTACTTTTATACTCATAAGTACAAGTTATAGATGGTAATCCCAATGTGCAGTTACATACTAATGTCTTTCCTGTCCGTAAAGACTCAAGATAGTTAGAACATTTACTACAAGGTGTTGAGACTTCTGGAGTTTCGAAGCATCCTTTAATATAAGTATTGCCATCAGATACTCTGTATACATCTCCTTCTTTGATGTCCTCATCTGGAACATTTACTAAATCAGTTTCAGAGATATTCTGTAACAACTTATTTAATACTTCTAATTCTTCTAATGCAGGTCTTTTCCCTGTTGCATATATTTCATCATAATCATTTCCCTTGATTATTTCAGCAATTCTATTAAGTATAATTTCTCTTAAGTTTCTAATCATAATTTAAAAATATTGTTTCCATGTCTGGAAGGTAATAAATCCATTCTTCTGCTATGTATGCATCCATATATAAAGCTTCCTCAACTAGGTTGATTTCCTGATTCATCTTTCTCCAATTCTTTTATTTTATTCTTTAGTTCTTCGTTTTCTTTCTTTAAAGATTCATTCTCTTTTTTAAGAGTTTCAACTTCAGATGATAATTGAACCATGTTCTGTTCTTGAGATGCGAGGGCTGTATTTCTTTTATTAATGTCAGCCACTGCATATTCAATTCCTTGCTCAAGATTTTTTAATTCAATAATACACTTACGTATTCCTTCTACCATATATATTTAAGATTATCGTGCTGGATATCTAAGTCTTCAAGGAATTGGGCTGCATCCTTAATCCCATGTCTTCCGAACATCCATTCTACTTCCATATCGTCTTCTGTAAGCTCAAGATTATGTACTACTGCTACCATAGTTTCTGCCAATGCTTGAATCTTAGAGAGTTTGAGATTATTCATTTCTCTTGCTTCCGAGATAGTAATGGGCCAAGGAATGATAGAGTAGATAAGTTCTTCTTTGAGTTTATAATAATCCTCAATAAGTTCCTCTCCATCAATGTCATAGTCTTCATAATTCTTACTAAAGTCTACTGTATAAGTAGTATTGTCTACTTCGATTACTCTACTGGTATCCTCGCGATATTCTACCATTTGTTTTTCATGTCTAAAGCCTAATAGCCCTAGTATGTCTCTAACTTCTTGTAAAGATTCCTCTCTTACATAAATTGTTTTACCTTTAAGATAACCTTTTAATTCATCAAAATTATCAAAGGTAAATTCCTGTTCCTGTATAAAGTCTGCTTGTATAATTATAATTGGATTCATTAGTCTAAATTGTCTATTGTTTTCACGTTAATGTCTAAGTAATTATCTATTGCACATGTAATAATATCTTTAGTAGTTTTAGTTATCTCAAATCCTGCTTTCCTTAATACTTCAATAACAGTATTATTATTAAATTCGGATTGCTTAGTTAAAATATCCTGCTGTAAATGGCAAAACTCTTCTCTTAGAACATCCAAATTTCTATGTTCTCTTACTCCTACATAAATATCATCAATCCTGTTTTGAAAGTTATCAAATATTAACTCTTCTAGTTTTGGGTTTTCAAACTCTCTTAGGAAAGATTCTAAGTCAGAAATTAAGCGTTCGGATTTGGTAGTTCCTCCACTATATTCTTGTATGTAAGATACTTTTCCTTTTTGTATCACATACTTTGCTGGACTTGGATAAGCTTTTATAGTTGCAGTAACAACTCCGTTATTGTCTTCTTCTAATATTAGATGTCTATCATCAAGTTTTTCTACCATCTTTTTAAGTGCAAGTGTATCAAATCCCGTATGTGTTACACATAAATTATCAATCATCCAAAGTACTTCTTGCTTTGTACTCATATTTTATTAATCCATTATCATTTTTAATTCTGTATCTCCCTTCAATTTCTTTATCTCTGCTCTTAATTCTTCAACTTCTTTTGATAAGAGCTTAATAGTTTTACTATTTTCTTTAATCTCTTTATCATGTTCTTCTAGTTTCTTCTTTATAAAGAGTACATCTTGTGCTATTTTAGATAAATCAAATAATTTCAATTGTATTGCTACTCCCGTTTCTGGGTCTTTCTTATCTGTATCTATTACTTGTAATATTCCTTTATCTTCTAATTCTTTATTTCTTCTGTAAATAGTGGAAGCACTTAATCCAATTTCTTCTGAAAGTTCTTGGTTTGAGTAAGTGAGCTTGCCATATCCTTCCTCATCTTTATACATATATTGTTGTGTCAATATAATATATATTCTTTGTTGGGAAGTAAGGTCAACATCTCTCATAAATTTATATGTAAACATTTCAAAGTTTTTAGAAGAGGGATTAAATTTATAGACATTTTTTCTTCCCTCTTTTCTAACTGAAATGTCTCCATTAGCTACGAGATTTTTAATAGCTTTATTAACAGTAGTTTTACTCACTCCAGCATCTTTCGCTAGTGTTTCCATGGATGGAAATGCTTCATAAGTATCCTTATTCATATACGTTTTCAAGTAACTATAAACATAGACATCAGTAGGGTCTAGGTTATGTTCTTTGCACATATCATTTGGAACTTGAATGTGTTGTGGTTTATTTTCCATGCCTTATTATTTAATAGTACAAAGATACGGCAATTTTTTAATAGTACAAAATCTGTACCATTAAGAATTGTTAAAGTGCTGAAAATCAAGGGTTTGTCAAAATTGTACTAAACCATTTTCAAAAATGTACCATTCGATGTCAAAAGTGAACCGATTATTTTCAAAAGTGGACTCTAACTATACTTAATCTATACTTAATAAGAACTATACGTAATCTCGAAAAACTTCGTTTTTCTCGGCAGACAAAATCTCGCGAACAGTATTTTGAGCCTATGTATGTTTTTACTCAAATTTTTTATTTTCTTCTTCACGCGCGTACATTATATATAGGTACTTAAATATAGTCCCCCCCCCCTGTCCCAGTCGGGATTCAAATAATATATAGTGACTTATATAGAGAAATTTGGGAAATGATTTTTGTGCAATCTACAAATGAGAGAGTTTACGTAATAACTACAAGCGAGAGAGTAGAGTACCCTCTAACGCCCCCCGAGGGTAGTTGGAGAAAAATGAAAATAAATTCATTCTTTCCAAACGGAAAATTACTAATTTAAAAAGATTTACAATCATGGAAAAGATTAATTTAACAACAACAAAAAAAGTTAAAAAAGTTGCATACATTAAAAGCAATAACAGAGCAAAGAAAGAAACACGTGTACAAGATACACATCACTTTGAATTTGCTTTTAACACTGTAATAATGTGTAACGAACTTAATTACGGAATGTAAAAACATAAGGCGGTGAAAATCCGCCTAAACATAGAAATTTTATTTAGTAACAATTTTAAACAAAAAAAAAGATTATGAAAGCAAAAATTAACGTTTTGAGTGCTAACAGTGACAAGGTAAAAAAGCTTATGGAAACAGCAGCAAGTGCGGGAAGTGATAACGGACTTTCAGCAAACTATTTAACAGTCGTTTTGCCTATCGTTGAGGAAAAGACAATCCGCACAAACGGCGTGACTTTCGGCGCATTTATGACAATGTTACTTAATCCCGAAAATTTGGAGTTTGTGAAATTTGGTAGTGTTTCCATAGCCGGAGTACAAAGAACCGCAAACCTTTGCGAATCTGAAAATTTGCCGGACGGGTGTACACTTGATATGGTACGCGCAATGCCACAAATTGAAATCATTGCAGGAAGTTCGCGTACAAACGGAAAAAGCGCATACGAAACGGTGAAAGGCTGGTTTGATAACAAACAGGTTTTGCAAGCCCTTGAGCAAAAGAATGTCGTTTCTTTGCAGTTTGAAAACGGACAACCAACCATTAACGGGGCTACGGTTCGTAAACGGTGGACTTTTGAGCCAAAAGTAAAAGAGGAAATTTTTAAAGAGATTGGCGAAATAATGAAAGAATCTTTTGAACCGTCGCAAGATGAAAATTTGAAAAGTCATTTTGCGGCTGCAAATATGGATTTACCGTTTACCCGTTAATCTGTTAATCTGTAAACACATAGGATAGTCAGAAATGACTATCCTTTTTTATCCTTTATGTAGCACTCCTATAATCTATAAGCAGCATGTAGCCATGTACACAGCAACGAAGCACTATGGAAAAAAGACTGGACAGTTTAAAACTGTTCTAGGATATGTTACAGATGAAAAGGTTAAGCGGATTCGTGACATGCGGACAAATGAATATCTCCCTTGTGCACAATGTTATCCCAACACTCCCTTAATGTATTTACTTCTTTTTAAGCAAAGTAAAGCAACAGTTTGGGAAATAATTCGAGTCTTGCCGGTGTGAGGAGGGTAGATAGGAGCGCGAGAGGACTCTGCTTATCGCCCACTATTTTCCCAATTTTTCCAATTTTCAAAAACTCACTAGAAATACAGTGGATGTAGTCAATTACAATTAATTCTCTCATTCTGTATTTTTTAACCCTATTTATATCCTATTTTTTATTTTAAATAATAAACATAGATGAATATAATAAAGAATGTAGTGGCATTAATCTTAGTTGGGATTGTTTGCCTTGGTCTGTTAATCAGTGCCTTAATTCTGTTAGCTACAACTGGAGTTGCAATCAAGTATATTGCAGGCTACGAAATCACTCACTGGAATTGGAACCTTTTTGATACTGTTTGTATGAACATACTTGCATTATCTCCAATTCTCCTATTCATTAACTATATCCGTAATAAATTCTTTAAACAATGCAAAGAAGAGTTATAACATCAGTATTTTTTGCTCTTATCTTGGAAGGAGAACATCCTGAAGAAAGATTAGAGAAGTTGAACGAACGTCGCCGTAAACTCTTGGGTTACTTAGAAAAGGCTGAACTTGCTTGGGTTGAAAACCCATCCGAAGAAAATCTCGCCAGTATGTTAAATCTCCGAGAGTGTATTGATGATGTGCAGGATGAAATAACTGCATTAGTAAACGAATTGTAAAACCGTAAGATTCCGTAAAGGATATTTGTAGTCACCAGTAGAGCTCAAATCTTACATAAAGAAACAAAGTTATGAATCTTGAAGAACTTCCAGTATATTCCGTAATGGAATCAATGTCAGAAGAAGACAAAAAAACTTATCTCCCAGGAATTGCATTTGCAGGTATCATTGATTATGAAATGCAGCTTGCACAGTCAGAGAATCCAGAAGAAAGGGATGAATGCAGAGATGCTATTGATGCACTCTATCTGTATGCAAATAATAACGGTGTTAACACTGTTGATTTGCAGCAAACAGTAAGAGCTGCTCTTCCAATAGCTCTCGAAGCTGATGAATAAATCATAATCAATTCCGTATTTTAGTTATACATTATATTTATAAACTGTGCCAATAAGGAAGTCAGGCCTTGTATGACTTTCAATACACTGTTGAGTGGTGCGCAACACTCTGATAGAAACTGACTATCATACTATTTAATAATACAGCCCGCTAAACAACGATGTTTATGGATGAAACAGTATTATGAAAGCGGTGTATTTATATTTCCAAGATAGTGGTAATGAGAAAGGAATAATTGCATACCCGATAAGAAGAGTTAGGGTTAGGACGGCAGCCTAGTAAATTGAGCGAAGAGGGAAGCTTTACATGCAAACTTATTATTCCAAGTAGTCGAAGGCCAAGACGAAATCCAGCCGGGTTGGTAACCATTACAACCATTTATAAAACTAATATGACAAAGCGGGAAATCCGCTGGTTGGGAATGTAGCTCAATTGGATTAGAGCATACCGCTACGAACGGTAAGGTTGAGAGTTCGAATCTCTTCATTCCCTCAAGAATTCATGTTGTTACTTCATTTTTTAAAATTATTAGTAAAGATTTGTCTTGTATGTGAATACAGGGCAAATCATCCGTTTAATGTAGCCATATCTTTAAAGGTATGAGAGTCTAAAGCCTCTATAAATACAGATAGGACGAACATTATTAACTAAAAACATAATATCATGGTATTTAAAGCTGGACAAAGAGTAAAAGTCAAATCACTAGGATGGTTTGATGAAAACTCTTCTGATAATCACTTAATCGAAGAGAACTTTGTTATGGACAGAGACTTCTTTGAAGGAGTTGCAAACAAAAATGTCGAAATATTTGACGTAGATAACAAAGATAATTCCGTATATGTTAAATACAAAGACATTAATGGTAAGTACTCATATGTATGGCTCCCAATGCGAGGTATTGAAAACAAAAGTAGAAGGAGAATCATAGAAGCTAAAGTAAGATTTTAATTATGGAAGACCCAGGAAATGAAAAAGGAAATCTCCAAAAGTTTGAGATAGGAGATAAAGTCTATATTAGAAAAGATTGTAAAGAAATCTTTAAGTATCGTGCAGATTATTGTGGAGAAGCAGTGTGCTTTACCTTAGAAATGCAAAAATATTGTGGTAAAGTTGCAACAATCATTAGAAAGGATACACATTATTCTGGAAGAGATTTATATCATCTCGATATTGATGTGCTAGATAGAAATGGAAGTGGTTGGTCATGGATGGCTTGGATGCTACTCCCAATTCATCACAGAAAAGCCAAAAAAGCTTTAAAAGCTAAAGTAAGGTTTTAAATATTAACAAATAAATATTTCATCATGAAAAAATTATCAGCAATTTTACAAAAGAAAACAGGTAAATCATTGGCAGAAGCCAGAGAGAAACGTATATTATCAGTACTTGGATTAGCAAAGGCAAATGCTGAAGAAGACAAAGCGGCCTCTGCTGACCGCACAGAAAGATTACTTTTATCTCTCGGTGACGATGATGTCGATTCTGAACGTTCAAAAGAAATCATTGAAAAGATTGTTGACTCAAAGATTGAGGAAGACGATTGTCAGTTGATTCTTGATAAACTCAACGAAGTCATTGAAGAATTGAACGCTGAATACAAAGAGGACTAAGAATCTCTTCTTAATGGGGTAAGCTAGTTATCCTAGAAACAGAATAACGGGACAAAACGTAAGTACAGCATAGTTAGTTTGGATAGCCACCTACTAGCACCTGCTATGCCAAGGCTTACTTTCTTTTATCTGGGCCTGTATGGTTTTGACAGCATAGAGAAGGTAATAGAACGTGTAGAGCGCAATCTCTGTAAACGAAGGAAAACAATAAATGCTGAAAGAAGCGATGTAAGAATGGCAGCCTAAGCTGCTGGCTTATCTATTAAATTAGCTCTAAGTCGGGTTAATGGGAGAGACCTAGAAACAGAAGAGGTGTGGGAAGAAGCATTATAGAGCAGCCCACTTAACTTGAACGCCAAAGGTTAGTAAAGCTGAAATCTCCTAATGTCATAAAGCAGATGGAAGATGTGGTCCATGAGGTGTGACGAATCTCTAAACATCATCCGTTCTCCAACGTAAATGGAGTGGTGGAGCGACCGTTCGGTCAAGCCCAGTTTGGTAGTTTGTGAACAACTAAGTCGTAGCCTTACGAGGAGACGTAATTGGTGAATTAACACTCAGCTTCTTAGTAAAACTATCTACATGCTGAACTCAACAGCTGATGTAATAAAATAGAGACACACGTAAAATTCTATTATTGGACTTTGTTTGGACGAGAGTTCGATTCTCTCCAGGTCCACTTGAACTATAAAAACTTACCTTAGAGGTAAGTCAGCTATCGATAATATTAGCTGAAATAACTCTGAGGTAAGTTTTAGTTTGTTCATCACTCATGGAATTTTTCATGTAGTTAATAGGAGTTGAAATAAATTGTATGTTTCCAACTTCATATGGCTTACTTGAATCTATTCTATCTAGTGAAGCTCTTATTGATACATCTAATGTAGCTACATTACCATCTTCTGGCAATGTTAGCTTTAATTTAGTGTATGGACATACTCCTTGTTGGAGTTCCCATTGCTCTTGTAAATCTTCAAGAGTAAGTGTACACCCTTTATGTCTTCTTTTAGCACATCTAAGAGAGTATCTAAATGGTGTAAATTCATCTCTGTGATTATTAGAATATTGAGATATGCTATGATTAGAATTAGTTGACTTAGCTCTGTGTGAGTTGTTATACCTAGCTGCACAACTTCTACTACAAAAGTTTTTCTTATCTAATCTGATGTTTCTCTCATACTCTGATTTGGCTTTAGTGGCTTTTTT
>ENA-ORTV01000649-ORTV01000649.1-human-gut-metagenome-genome-assembly--contig:-NODE-649-length-42085-cov-8.246729_pt1 | contig 42085 bp, 33 predicted proteins | sample MGYA00241915_ERZ509194 | MGnify/ENA primary metagenome ERZ509194 (study PRJEB26280, sample SAMEA2338810) | human gut metagenome | biome: human gut; feature: human-associated habitat; material: faeces... | reverse complement strand
CGCCTGCCGATAACATCGTTGCCGTTTTTCAGCGTGTCGATACGGCGTACATCCATACGGACGGTAGAGTAGAATTTCAGTGCGCGGCCACCGGTAGTGGTTTCCGGATTACCGAACATAACGCCGACCTTTTCACGGATCTGGTTGATGAAAATAGTAGCACACTTGGATTTGGAAATCAGACCTGTCAGCTTACGCAGAGCCTGGCTCATCAGACGTGCCTGCAGGCCTACGTGGGAATCACCCATTTCGCCTTCGATTTCGGCACGCGGAACCAAAGCTGCAACGGAGTCGATAACGATAATATCAATAGCGCCGCTGCGTACCAGTGCGTCAGCAATTTCCAAAGCCTGTTCGCCGTTATCCGGCTGAGAAATCAGCAGATCGTCAATATCTACACCCAGATGACGGGCATATTCCGGATCCAGTGCATGCTCCGCATCGATAAATGCTGCATAGCCGCCCATCTTCTGAGCTTCGGCAATCATATGCAAAGCAACGGTAGTTTTACCGGAAGATTCGGGACCGTAAATCTCAATAACGCGTCCGCGCGGAATACCGCCGACACCAAGAGCAATATCCAGTGATAAAGCGCCTGTAGGGATAACCTCTATATTCATTTTGGCACTTGCTTCGCCCAGCATCATAATGCTGCCCTTGCCAAAATCCTTTTCAATCTGGTGCATCGCCATGTCTAAGGCTTTCTTTTTATCTGCGTCCATCTGCCTGCCTCCTAATATATAAATTTAAATTTAATCAATTCACTGCCTTTATTATACAAACAAAAGTTTCTTTTGTCAAGAAAAGTTTTGTTATTTGATATTCTGTTTAGCAGCCTCCAGCTGTGCCTGCTTTTCCTTTTCTTCCAACAGGTGCTTGATTTCATCCTGAGTATATTCATAGGTGCTGTTGCAGAATTCGCAGTGTGCTTCCGTAGTTTTGTCCTGCGCCAGCTCCTCCAGAGATTTTACATCAAGGTTGCCCAAAGCCGCCAGAATGCGCTCACGGCTGCAGCGGCATTTGAAGCTCAGGGGAATGGTTTCTTTAATATCAACGTCCAGACCGCGGCCGAGAATTTCAATCATCTTTTGCGGAGTATAACCGATTTCCAGCAGCTGGGTTACATACGGAGTCAGGTTAACGTTGTTTTCCAGCTTTTCCAGAACCTCGTCGGTGCAGCCCGGCATAGCCTGAATAAAGAAGCCGCCGGATGCGGTTACGTTGCCGTCCTTGTCAACCAGTACGCCCAGAGCAACGCTTGTCGGTGTCTGTTCGGAAACATAGAGGTATTTGGTCAGGTCGCTGGCGATTTCGCCGTCCTGCAGCTCGCAGTAGCCGGTGAAGGGCTCTGCATTCTGCAGATAACGCGTTACGATAATATTACCCTCGCCGATGCCGCCGCCGACATCCAGCTTGCCATTTTTCAGGGGCAAAAATGCATCGGGGTTTTCCACATAACCGCGCACTGTGCTGCCTTCGGCATCTGCTACTACCTCGCCCAAAGGGCCATCGCCCTTCAGACGCAGGCTGATGCGCTCGTTATCCTTCATTGTTGCGGCCAGCAGCAGCGCGCCGTTCATTGCACGTCCCAGAGCAGCGCTTGCCAGATGGGAGCAGCCGTGCTTTTTAGCTGCTTCCTGTACCAGATTAGTGGTGCATAATGCATAAATACGTACACCGTCGGCCGTAGCCTTTGTCAAAAAATCTTCCATAATATCTGCCTCACAATCCTGCCTTACGGCAAAAATTTTACTTGCTTAATAAAACAAGCCCACTAAACTACTGCTAGCGGGCTTGCAAATTTCATGCATGGGGAACAGCCTGTTATCAGCTCTTCCACAATGTCAATTATAAATCATAATAGTCAAAAAGGCAAGCGGTGAAAATGTTACATTTCTTTGAAGAGATTTACCATTTCCATTGCGGTCATTGCGCAGTCTACGCCCTTATTGCCGGCCTTGGTGCCTGCACGTTCTACAGCCTGCTGAATGTTTTCGGTGGTGAGTACGCCGAAGGCTACGGGTACGCCGGTTTGCATGCTTACCTGAGCGATGCCTTTGGAGGCTTCGGCGCATACATAGTCAAAGTGCGGGGTTGCGCCGCGGATTACGGCACCTAAGCAGATTACTGCGTCATATTTGCCGCTTTCTGCGAGTTTTTTTGCTGCCATGGGGATTTCGAAGGCGCCCGGTACCCAGGCTACGGTGAGATCTTCGTCAGCTGCTTCGTGGCGGATCAGGCAGTCGATGCAGCCGCTGAGGAGTTTGCTGGTGATGAATTCGTTGAAGCGGGCTACGACGATGGCGATTTTCATGTTTTTGGCGGTGAGTTTTCCTTCTAAGGTTTTCATGTTTTGTTCCTCCTAATGGTTTTATGTTTTACGTTAATTTATACTTTTTTTACTTTCCACAGTTGCAGCCACAGCCTTCGTGCAGCTTGTGTCCCATTTTCTCTTCTTTAACGTCGAGATAGTGCTCGTTGTATTCGTTAGGCTCCATGATGATGGGCACGCGGTCGGTGATGGTGATGCCATAACCGGAGAGACCGATGCGTTTTGCGGGGTTGTTGGTAATCAGGCGGATGCTGGTGAGTCCGAGGTCAACCAGAATTTGTGCACCCATGCCGTAATCACGCAGGTCGGGAGCAAAGCCCAGGCGAACGTTCGCCTCAACGGTATCAAGGCCCTGATCCTGCAGTGCGTAAGCACGGATTTTATTAGCCAAACCAATACCACGGCCCTCCTGACGCATGTAAACAACAGCGCCGCAGCCTTCCTTTTCAATCATCTTCAGAGCGGTTGCCAGCTGATCGCCGCAGTCGCAGCGCAGGCTGCCGAAGGCATCACCGGTCAGGCACTCGCTGTGTACGCGCACGAGCACATCCTTTTTACCGGCAACATCGCCCTTGACAATAGCAACATGACAAAGGTTGTCCAAATCGTTTTCATATGCAATGATGCGGAAATTGCCGTATTTAGTCGGCAACGCAGCCTCAGCGGCACGATGCACCATTTTTTCGTGTGCCTTGCGATAGGCAACAAGCTCGGCAACAGTGATGAAAACAAGCTTATGCTTTTTGGCGAACTCGATTAAATCCGGAGTGCGCGCCATATGGCCGTCATCGTTCATAATCTCGCAGCAGATGCCTACAGGCTGCAGGCCTGCCAGCTTACACAAATCAACAGTGGTTTCGGTGTGACCGGTACGCACCAGTACACCGCCCTTACGTGCGCGCAGCGGGAAAACGTGACCGGGACGGCGGAAGTCGCTCGGCTGTGCACCCGGCTCAGCGCATTTTTTCATGGTATATGCGCGCTCATAAGCGGAAATACCGGTGGTGGTGTCAACATGGTCAATAGAAACAGAGAAGGCTGTTTCGTGATTGTCGGTGTTATGCGTTACCATAGCGCCGAACTGCAGCTTGTCCATAACCTCGCTGTCTGCCGGCATGCAGATAAGTCCGCGTGCTTCCTTAGCCATAAAGTTAATAGCCTCGGGAGTGCACAGCTCGGCTGCCATAATCAGGTCGCCTTCGTTTTCGCGGTCCTCGTCATCGGTTACCAATACCATCTGACCTGCTTTAATCGCAGCGATGGCTTCATCAATTGTATTATACTTAAACTTTTCCATTTTCTACCTCTTTGTTGCTGCTCAGATAAACCCATTCTCCAGCAGCATATTTTTATTTAAAGCAGGCTCCTGAGTCTGCTTAGGGTTAAATTTTAACATTTGCTCTACATATTTGCCGATAATATCCGTTTCCAGATTTACGCTGTCGCCCACATCCTTAAAGCCAAGCGTTGTTTCCTTGGCGGTATGCGGAATCAGCGATACGGAAAAGCTGCTTTCCGTAACCTGCGTCACCGTCAGGCTGATACCATCAATCGCAATACTGCCCTTTTTGATGATATATTTCAAAAGCTCCGGCGGGGTGTTGATAGTCACCACCATCGCAATGCCCTCCGGTCTGCGGCCGGCAATTACACCCAGTCCTTCCACGTGTCCGCTGACGATATGACCGTCAAGACCGTCGCACAGGCGCAGCGTGCGCTCCAGATTTACTCTGTCGCCGGCATGCAGGCTGCCGATATTGGTCAGGCGCACGGTTTCCGGCATCACGTCGGCGGTAAAGGCGGTGTCATCCATGCTTACTACCGTAAGGCAGGCGCCGTTGACGGCAACGCTATCACCGATTTTCAAATTCTGCAGTACCTTCACCGCAGCAACTGTCAGGTGATAGGATTCACCCTGCTGCGCCAGCTTCTGCACCGTGCCCAGTTCGGCTACCAATCCTGTAAACATTATTCCGCCTCCTTCGGCAGCTCCTGCTTATCCAGCTCCGGCACCAGACCTGTTATCAGTACATCACTGCCCAATTTTTCCATCTCGACCTCTGTCAGATGCCAACCTGTTTCTACTAGGCTGCTGCCTGCACCGCCTACCGGCGGCAGAGCGGCAGCGCCGCCGATCAGCTTGGGCGCTACAAAGGCGCACACTCTGTCAGCAAGGCCTGCATCAAAGAAGGCACCGTGAATTGCACTGCCTCCTTCTACCAAAAGGCTGGCAATACCGCGCTCAGCCAAGGCCTGCACCACCTGCGCCACAGGCAGCACGCCGTCAGCCAGCGGCAGACGTACCACCTCTACGTTAGGCAGAGCAGCCAGCGCTTCCGCCTTAACGATATCGGAATCCAAGCCGGTAAAAATAATCGTGTCCGCCAGCGGATTCAAAACTGCTGCCATCAGCGAAATCTTCAGGCTGCTGTCGAGCACCACGCGCACCGGATTTTTGCCGCGCACCAGACGGGTGGTCAGCTCCGGGTCATCCTCCAGCACTGTGCCGATGCCGACAAGCACAGCGTCATGCTGCTTACGCAGACGATGCGCGAAGGTGCGTGCCTCCTCGCCGGTAATCCATTTGCTGTCGCCGGTAGCAGTAGCGATTTTGCCATCCAATGTCATAGCGTATTTTAAAGTAATAAACGGACGCTGCTTCGTAATCCAGGTAAAGAAGCGCTCATTTAGGCGCTTAGCCTCCTTTTCGCACACGCCGGTAACAACCTCGATACCCTGCAGGCGCAGATATTCCAAACCCTGACCTGCAACCTTGGAGTTAGGATCAAGGCAGGCAACCACAACCTTGCCGATGCCCGCGCGCGCCAAGGCTACGCAGCAGGGACCGGTGCGTCCGTAATGTGCGCAGGGCTCCAACGTTACATAGGCCGTTGCACCCTGAGCCATCTGCTTAGCCTCCGCCAAGGCATTGACCTCGGCATGCGGTTCGCCGGCCTTATGGTGATAGCCCTCACCCACAATATTGCCTTCGGCATCCACAATCACGCAGCCAACCATCGGATTGGGACTGGTATTGCCCTCTGCCTGCAGCGCCAGCTCCAGGGCCCGCTGCATATATGCTTCATCTGTCATTCTTGCCAAAATATCACCTTCCAGTAATATAAAAAACCGCATAAAGACCTAAGGAGCCCATATGCGGTAAAAAACTGTTTTGCCACCTTTTATCATCCAGACTATACTGTCGGTACCGGAATCGCACCGGTTCATGCGCTGCTGCGCTAGCGGACTTTACCGCCGATCGGGAATTGCACCCTGCCCCAAAGGTTACATTATGAAGTTATTTTTATTATAGCGTCAAATTTTCTTCCAGTCAAGAAAACTATACGTGAACACTATGATTTACTTCGCTGCCTCTTTAATAATTTCGTAGGTCCAGCGTGCAGTGTTGTACAAATCCTCTTCCTTCAGATATTCCGCGGTAGTATGCACATTGCTCATGCCGGTTGCCAACAGACTGCAGGGCAGGCCGTAGCCGCAAAGATAATTGCCGTCACTGCAGCCGCCGGTGGTTTTCAGCTCTACCGGAAAGCCCAGTGTTTCCGCAGCGCGTGCTGCCAGCTTAATGCATTCGTGGTCCTTGTTCAGCTCCACAGCAGGACAGCCTTCCACTACTTCGAATTCAACCTGACCGCCACCGGCCTCAACAGCCTCTTTAATCAGAGCGATGGTGGAATCCTTCAGCGCCTCCAGACGCGGTACGTTCAGAGAGCGCATATCAATGACGAATTTAGCCTCCGGGCAAACGATATTAGTGCCAACGCCTGCGTTGAACATGCCGATGTTAAAGGTAGTTTCGCTGTCCAGACGACCGTAAGCAGGCAGCTTGGACAAAGCATCCGCCGCCAGCATAATCGCATTGACGCCTTCTTCCGGAGCAATGCCTGCATGGGCAGCCTTGCCCTTGACGGTTACGTAAATATCGTACAGCTTCGGTGCAGCATAGGTAATTTCGCCCGGTGCGCCGCCGATATCCATGCAATAACCGTAATCAGCCTTAATCCAGCTCTGGTCCATGTTTACTACACCAAGGCAGCCGATTTCCTCACTTACAGTAAAGCACAGCTGCACGTCGCCGTGAGCTACGCCATCCTCCTTCAGTGCGCGCACCGCCTCCAGCATGGCAGCAACGCCAACCTTGTCGTCACCGCCCAAGGTCGTGGTACCGTCGCTGTACAGCACGCCGTCCTTGCGGACAACCTTGGTGCCGGTTGTCGGTGCTACGGAATCCATGTGCGCTTCGAACAGCAGCTTCGGAGCATTCGGCACGGTGCCCTTCACATAGGCCCACACATTACCGCAGGTACCGCCGGTTTTCTCGTGCGCCTTATCCATCTCAGGCTCCAGGCCAAGCTCGCGCAGCTTCGCCATAATCAGCTCTGCTTCCTGCTTTTCATCCTTACTGGGGCAGGGAACGCTTACCAGCTCTATAAATTCATCAATCAATCTTGTTTTGTTTATCATTATGGTCACCTCGTAAAAGTTTAAGATATAAGCATATTATATACCTTAATGAAAGCCGCGCGCAAGTTTAACTGCCGGCAATATTACAGCTGCAGATAGCGGCAGGCCAGATACAAAGCGCCCGCAACCAAACCACCGCAGGCACGGATTCGCAGCTTTTTCGCATCAACGCGCTCCGGGTCGCTTTTCTGCAGACGGCCGATGCCGCCCAGCAGCAGCCAGGCGGAAAACAGCAGCATAGCCGCCGCCAGATAATCCCAGCTTTCCAATTTAGCAAAAATCTCCATTATATCACCTATTCTTTATTTTTTGCGGACACAGATATGCATAGTGACAGTAAGCACAGCTTTCGTTACAGCTGCAGGCGAAATCGTCCTCCTCGCCCTTACCGCTGATTTCCTCGCACAGCTCTATTGCCTCCTGCAGGTACGATTTATCCAACGGCAGCTGCCAAACGCTCATATTCTGCAGAAAGTGCAGCTCGGCGCACACAACTCTTTTGCCGGGGTACAGCTTTTCCGCAGCATCCTTATACAGCGCCAGCTGATAAGCATAACCCAGCTTCACCTCGTCAGGCTCCGGCGGCGTACCTGTTTTATAGTCCACTATTATCATATTATCATCTTTGTCAAAGGCCAGCAAATCAATTACGCCCTCAGCCGCCAGCTCCTGCTGCAGAGGCTGTACGAATTCTAATTCACGCTTCTGCTTTTTGGGCAATGATTTATACAAATCGCTGCTGATATAAGCATCAAACATACTCTTGGCCTGTGTTGCCGCAGCGCCGGGAGCAAATTCATCCAGTGCAATGGCAAAAACAGCCTCCGCATTATAGCCATTATACAGCTCCAGCGCTTTATGCACAATACTGCCGGTTACACTAGCAGGCAGCTCGTGCGCCTGCTCTCCGGCAACTGTCTGCTCCAGCTCAGGCACTGCCAAAACCTGCTGGTAGTAATATTGACGCTGACAATGCAGATACGTCTGCAGTGCACTTGCGGTAAAGCAGGTACGGCCGCAGGCTGCGTAGGCAGGCAGCGGTGCCAAGGCCAACGGCTCCAGCGCCAGCTGCTGCTGCACGCCCTGCTGCACAACAGCCGGGCTTAAAGCATCGGCACACAAAAGGCGTACCCAAGGACAGCTGCTTTCCTGCTTGTCCCAATCCACCTCGTATACTGCCTGCAGCTGCTGCCACCAGCCCTTGGCGGCAGGCAGAGCGATAACAGCCTCCGGCAGCTTTTCTTCCGCCACCGTACCGACCATTAAAAGCTGCTTTTTGGCACGCGTCATAGCAACATAAAGCAGACGTCTGCTTTCTTCTTCTTCCAGCTCACTATCGCGCGCCTTCGCCAGCTCGTACACGCCGCTGTTTTGCAGCTGCATTTCCTTATCGGGCACCTTAATGCCCAAAAGTCCCTGCTCGCCTTCCTTCCCCGAAAAATATTTAATGGATGCGGTATCGCCCTTCACTGATTTATCTAACTGCGGTAAAATAACAAGATCGAATTCCAAGCCTTTGGAATTATGTATCGTCATAATCTGCAGTGCATCATCGGCCTGTACGGTAGCGGCAGGCTCCTTGCTGCTGCTTGCGCGCAAATCCTTAACGTTTTGCAGCCATTCCGCCAGCGAAGCCTGCTTCGTTTGGCAATACTGCTGTGCCAGGCGGTGCAGCTTTTTGACATTGGCCAGCTTGCTCGGGCCGTTTTCCTGCTGCGACAGAACGAATTCCGGCTTCAGCTCGTCCCAAAGCTGTGCGAACAGCTCCGGCAATGCCATCAGTGCTGCTGCCTGACGTAGGCTGCGTAAGCGTTCGGCAGCCTGCATAGCCAGCGCCTGCTGCTCCGGCTGCAGGTTCAGCTGCAGCTCACCGCTGCCGACAGCCTGCAGTACATCCCATAACGGTTTATCATTTTCGGTCTGCCAGAAAAGCTGCGTCAGCGTTGCATCATCCAAACCGAAATAGTTGGAGCGCAAAGCGCCTGCCAGCTCCAGGCTTGCGTAACGGTTGTGCAGCACAGCCAGCAGATTCAGAATATCCAGAACCTCCTGCTGCTCATAAAAGCCCTTGCCCTTAACTACTACGCAATTTATGCCGTAGCCCTGCAGCGTCTGCCGCAAAATTTCGCAATGCGTCATTGCGCGCAGCAAAATAGCCTTGCTTGCCCCCGGCCTGAGCTGCGGCTCAACCTTGGGCAGCTCCTGCTGCAGATAGGCGGCGATCGCCTCTGCCTCCTTCTGCCATTTATCCTCTTTAGCGCCCAGGTCATCATCCTTGGATTTATACGGCACCTGCAGCAGGCAAACCTTAGCGCCGCCGGTGTTAGCACCCTCGTGATGCTCCAGACAGATTTCCTCCTTCGGCAAATCCATCAGCTGACAAAAGGCGGTATTACAGCTTTCGACAATGCTCTGCGTGCTGCGGAAGTTGGTTTTCATGCCCAGGTTCTGTCCCGCATTTTGCGCGATATCCTCTTTTACCTTATTAAAAACGCTGACATCGGCATGACGGAAACGATAAATAGACTGCTTCACATCACCGACGATAAAAAGATTATTCTTGCCGTCCAGCTTGTTACCGCAGAGCAGATAAATCAGCTGACGCTGGCGTTCGTTGGTGTCCTGGAACTCGTCTACCATAATATATTTATAGCGCTCCTGATACTTTTGCCGCAGCGCCTCATTCTTCTGCAAATGCTCGATGGCCAGCAAATCCAGATCATCATTAAACAGGATATTATTTTCCTGCTTGCGTGCGCTCAGGCAGGCATAAAACTCCTGCAGCACGGCAAGCCAATCCTGCACCAAATCGCAGCCCTTGGCGTTCAAAAGTACATGGTTCAGCTCCTGACGCAGATTTTTTAAATTAGTCAGCTCCGCTGCCAACGCCTTGCCACTAACCTTAACAACGCCCGACGCATCCAGCAGGGAGCACTCCGGCTCCGGCGCCAGCAGTTGCTTTTGCATTTCGTCCAGCAGTCCTGCGGCCTCCGTCAACGTCTGGCGTCCCTTGGTCTTTGCCCCCAAAGCCTCGCGCGCTTCGATTACCTCGCGCACAGCAGCAAACAGCTTCTGCTGCAGAGCCGGCAGTTCTTCCTTCGCCTTAAGATACGGCTCTGCCAGATTATCTTCACGCACCAGCTCCGAGAGCTTGTCCCCCAGCGCCGTAACCTGATTAACAAAGCTGTTAACGCCGTAGGTCTGCACCAGCCTGCGCAGGGCAGCGTTTTCCTTGATATTTTTGCGTAAAAACTGCTGCAGCGTTTCTTTAAAAAAGTCCTGCGCTTCAAAATCCTCTAAAATCGTAAATTCCGGATCAAGCTGCGTTTCTACCGGGTTATCTCTCAAAATACGGCTGCACAGGCTGTGAATCGTGCTTATCGGCGCGCTCTCCACCTTCTGCAGATGCTCCTGCCAGCGCAGTCTTTCCAAATCCGTCTGCGCCTGCTCCACACATTCACTGACAGCCTGGCGTACACGCCCCTTGATTTCATCGGCAGCCTTGCGCGTAAAGGTTATCGCCACAATATTCGTGGGATTAACGCTCAAATCCGAGCGCAGAATTTGCACAAAGCGCTTCATCAGTACATAGGTTTTGCCGCTGCCGGCACCGGCGAGCAGCGAAACATTGCTTTTAATCGTATTTATCGCCAAAGCCTGCTCCGGTGTAGGATTCTTACTCATCGCTCTCGCCTCCCTGTCCGCCGTCACCGCTCACCAGCTGCACACGGCAAATATCATGTAACGGGCAATATACATCGCAGCGCCTGCAGCCTGCCAATGCAAAATCGCCTGCATAAATTCTTTCTATATAATCCTTCAGCAGCTGCTCCTTTTCCTGCTTAAAGCTATCCCAGGTCAGCTCTGCGGCGTTCTTCGGCTTTTTATACGGCAAGTCGCTGTTGCCCACGCTTTCCAGCAAAAAGGCACTTTTGCGCTTGCCCTCCTTCAGCGAATAATAGCAGCCGCCGCTGACTGCAAGCTGCTCCTTGGAAAGCGCCGCCACCGCCAGCAGATACACCGGCAGCTGCAGGTCGAGCCCCTGCTCCATAGCACTGCCTGTGGGAGGCGTGCCACTTTTATAGTCCGTGATAAAAGCATGCTCGCCGTCGCTGTCGATTCTGTCAACTCTGCCGATGAGCGATACATCACTGCCGTCACTGAGCGTCAGGTACAAGGGCTTGCCGTTTTTAGAGCTGAAATTCCATTCCACAGCCTGCGGCCTAAAGCCGCCCCAACGCTGCTGGTCGGCATATTCAAAGCGCAGCCAGCGCACCAGCATACGCCAGAGGCGCTGCTTTTCTACCTGCCAGATATCCTCGTTTACGGAAGCAACGGTACTGCCGCCGTCATTGCGCGCAGCGGTGCAGACATCCTCAAAGACTGCCTCCAGCTCCTCCGTCAGGTCTGCCATAGTTTCGCCGATAATTTTGCTGCCAAGATAAGGCTCGACAAAGCTTTTCAGCGTCTGGTGCAGGATATCACCGGCATCACGCGGCTGCAGCAAATCATCCGCTTCCTCCGCCGCCTGCGCCAGCCACACCTTCTCCGCCAAAAAGCGGAAGGGGCAGGCAGCATAAGCCTCCAGCCTGCTCGCACTGAAGCGGCTGCCGATTTGCTTACGCAGCAGCTTCGTCGGCAGGGAATTTTGCAAGTCGCCATTATATTCCGGCTGCTGTGCCTTACGCAGAATATCCGCTTTGGCTGCCAGCTGCTGCTCCGCAGAGGGAGCCTTTTGCCCGCTGAGCTCTGCTATTTTCGGCAAATCCGCAGCAGCAAAGCGCTTGTCGCTGTACGCCTCCTCCGCCGAAGCAACGCCGAAATCAGGCAGCGTCTGCGCCTTCATATAGTCCTTGTCCAGACGCTTGCCCTCACTTCCCGGCTGCAAAAACAGCTTCCAGATTTCCTCCAGATAGCTGCTGGCCAGGCTTTCGCCTACATCCTCATGCCAAGTGAGGATGAGCTCCTTTTGCGCCGCACACACAGCCTGAGCAAAGAAATAAGCATCCTCATCAAAGGAGGAGCCAACCGTGGGCAAATCGTAGCCTGCGTCCGCCAGCTGCTTGCGCTCCGTATCGTTATAAATCCAGTTTTCGTTTTTAGCCTGCGGAAACTCGCCCTCGCGCAGGCCCATAATATACACGCTGTCGAAGCTCAGGCCCTGTACGTTGCCAACCTCCGTAAAGAGTACGCCGTCCCTGCGCCCGAAGCGCAGAGTAAGCTGCACCTGCCCCAAGGCCTCCTGCAGCAGGCTGTTCCATTGGCTAAGCGTCAGCTTGTAATCACTGTTTTTCGCAACCTCGTAATCACGCACAAGCTGCTGCACAGCCTTCAGCACAGCATCCTTGCTGCGCAGGCAGGCCAGCATAAAATCAAGCGGCACGCCCTGCTTATGCAGGCTGCCCAGACGCTCTTCCAATGGCAGCGATTGCACAAGCTGCGTCAGCTGCTCGGCATATTCGCTGATGGCAGCCTCCGCCTTAGTGCTTTCTATAAAAGCATCCAGCTGCTGCCACAGCTCCGTTGCATCCCCCAGCAGCTCGTGTGCCTTCTGCATAGCCTCCTGACGTGTTTTGAAATACGTTTGCGTGCGCAGGCTGCTTGCCATTTCCACATCCACATCAAAGAACAGACGCAAAAGCTCACAGCTCAGCAGCTCCAGATAGGCCGCTGCCGCCTCACGTCCTCTGCCTGCGGCAGTAAGCAACAGGCGCAGCATAACAGCCAACGGCTGAGCTGCCAGCGCAGTTGTCTGCGGCAGGCTCACCGGCACACCGTATTCATCCGCCAGCTGGCGCAAGCCGCTGTATAAAGAAAAGTCGCGCACGGCAACAACAATGCGATTGGCAGCGCACTTTTCATGTGCCAGCTTCTGCTTGATACGCTTCAGCACCCAGCGCATCTCCTGCTCATCGGAGGCAAAGCAGTAGCTTTCCACACCCTCCGCAGGCACAGGCGCGGGCGCATGCCCCAAGTGACGCAGCTGCCGCATAGCAACGCCTGCCGGAGCTTGTCCCAATTCCTCTGCCGCAAGGCTTTCAACCGTCGCACCAAGAATTTTCAGCGCGTTGACGGTGTTCGTGCTCGCGCGCATAAACTTGGTAATTGATTCATACTTGGCTTTTTCGTCGGAGCTTACTCTGCGTCCTTCGTAGCTCATGCTGATTACCAGATCATCCACATGCTTCGCCAAGGCCTGCAGAAAGTTTATCTGCACCTGGTCAAGGCTGAAGAAATCGCAGATATAGATATGCTTCCAGGGGATTTTGCAATCCTGCTTCTGCAGCATTTCCATAGCCAGACGATACTTGCCCTCCAGGTCATACCAGTTATTGTTTTCCAGATATTGACGATAAAGCAGATAAAAATTGCAGACGCCCAAATCCTTGCCCTTCAGCTCATCCTCCTCAAAGGATTTTTGGATTTGGCCGTAGATATCCTCCTTAGTGGCACCGCAGCGTGAAAGCTGGCTTACGAGCGAGGTCATGGCCTTCACAAAGCCTGTTTTATGCGCCAGCGAGCCGAAATATTCCAGCTGCTTATGCGTAGTCATACCGGTAAGCTGCTTGTTTTCCATCATATAGTCGATAATATCCTGCACAATCAGCTCCTGGCTGCGGCGGCTCAATTCCTTGTAATCGCTGCCACCGTTAAGGTTCATCAGCTTGCTTGCCAGAGTATCCATGCCCATTGTTTCCACATTAGCATAATTGCGGTGCACATCGTCCGTCAGCAGGCGGTTCGGTAGCACCAGCACGCCTTCGCCCAACGGCTGTTGCGAAAGCTTCTCTGCCAGCTGCGAGCGCAGGCTGCAGCCGAGAGGTACATAAATCAACTTTGCCATAACAATCTCCTTCTGTTTATCCTTTAGCGTAATATTGCTCAAATCTTTATAATGCTTATTATACCATAAGCGACTGTCAAAGATTGTCTATTTGAGGAACGGATTTTTAGGGAAAGGAAAAAGGCTGCCACTTGACGTGACAGCCTCCTGAAAATACAATATTATGCTTCGTATTCAGCTAACTTTGCAGCAGCCTTCGGGCAGCCTTTTGCGGCAGCCAGTTCGAAGTAGGTCTTGGAGCAGATTTTGTGGCCCATTGCCAGATATTGCTCGCCCAGCTTGTACATATCTTCTGCATATTCAATGTCCTTCAGCTTTGCAGCAGCCTTGGGGCAGCCTTTAGCAGCAGCCAGTTCGAAGTAGGTTTTGCCGCTGATGCAGTGCCCCATGCCCAGATAATGCTCGCCCAGCTTATACATATCTTCTGCATATTCCATGTCTTTCAGCTTAGCAGCAGCCTTCGGGCAGCCTTTGGCAGCAGCCAGCTCAAAGTAGGTCTTGGAGCAGATGCAATGGCCCATTGCCAAATAATGCTCGCCCAGATCATACATATCTTGTGCATATTCCATGTCTTTCAGCTGTGCGATTGCTTCCTCGGAGCCTTTAGCAGCAGCCAGCTCCAGATAGGTTTTACCGCTGATGCAGTGCCCCATACCCAAATATTGTTTAGCAAGCATCAGGCAGCCTGCAACATATTCTTTTTCTTTAGCTTCGGCAGCAGCGATTTCCTCATCGGTAACGCCGGTTTTTTCTTTGAACCATGCCATGATAGCGTCCATGTCTTCAGCCTTGTGCAGCACACTTCTGAATTTATGGTCAATCACCTTGGTAGTATACAGGTACTCAACACCCAGGTCCAAGTCAAAATAATCCAATCCGAAAAATGTCAGAATACCATCAATAACAACCTCAGCATTAGCAGGATCCTTTGCCAGCTTAGCAATTTGTAAATACTTTTCAGCAACAGTCGTCATTTAAAAAACCTCTCTTTTTCATTCTTTTGTAAGAATAATCAATTATTAGTTCCTTTGGAACCAATATAATCATATCACGATTGAAAATAATTATCAACTATTATATGGGAAATGGTAGGAAAATGGGAGATGGGATACTCAAAACATCAAAACACCTTCGGGATCATATGAGGTTTTAGTTCCAAAATGTTCAATTTTCGTATTATATTTAGCACCCAAATTATAAAAACGCAGGCTATCCTTCGTCAGGTCAGCAATCTTAAGGAGCTCATTTTGTAAAAAAGCATAGTCATGTGGTTCTACCAAACATTCAAACACCGAATTCTGTACCCGCTGCCCATACTTCAAACACATTTTAGCAATCTTGTTAAGTCTTCTCCTGCCAGCGGCATCCTGAGTATTAACATCATATGTTACCAATATCAGCATAGTATTTTATCCTCACTTCCACAAATAGCTCGGATATTCATCTATATCTCCGCGTATATATCTGGCTAAAAGCTGCGCCTGAACAAAAGGCACTAATCCCCATGGTATTTTTTCTTGCAAAAACGGATGCATAATTACGTCTTGCTTACGTTTTTGCCAAGCTTCAAAAAATGTCTTTCGTCCATCGTCATTTAATAATACACTGCCGTTTTCCTGATTATTAAATGATTTTTCATTAATCACACGATTATTAATCAACGTAAGCACAAATCTATCTGCTATAATGCTGCGAAACTCTTCCATCAAATCAAGAGCTAAAGACAAGCGTCCCGGTCTATCCCGATGCATGAAACCAATATACGGATCCAAGCCGGCTCCTTCAAGTGCTGCAGCACAATCGTTAGCCAAAATAGTATATGCAAAGGATAATAGAGCATTTACAGGATCAGTCGGAGGCCTTTTATTTCTATTAGTAAATCTAAAATAAGCCTTATTTTGCAATACAAGCTCATTAAACTGAGCAAAATACAAGCTGGCAGCATCGCCCTCCAATCCTCTCAGTACAGCTAAATCGGTACATTTTCTGGAAAGCCTTGTTAAACGCATAATTTCATGGCTGGCTTGTTCAATATTAGCTACATCAACAGTTAAAGCATGGTCACGTTTGGCACGCTCCAAAACGCTACGAGAATTATACAGTTTGCCAACAATAAAATTACGCGCTATTTTACAGCTAAGCTCCTCTGAATCCGAAATCCGATACTGTTCTTTGCGTAACAATACATTGCTGTTATTATGCCCCATAACTCGCGCCAGAAATCTTCCGCTTGGTTTATAAAAACACACGTCTATCCCATGCTCAGCACATTTTCCCAATAACGCCGGACTCGCTCCCATATAGCCAAAATATAAAATCTGCTCAAACATACGCAACGGTAATTTTTTTATTGCAGTACCATTCCTGTTTATTACCACGTTTTCATTGTCCAGCGATAAATAAACATCTTCGCTTGTCACAAATAAAGTATTCAGTAAATGTCTCATAATGCATCCTCATTTAAAAATTTTGCATAATAATCCGCTACAACTGTCTTCCTGCATATAACCGGCAAACAAATATCCTTTAAAGAACATAAGCTACAGCCTTTTTTAGGCTTAACATTCGGTGTATAGCCCTGTCTATAATAGTTATGCATTTCGCGCAACATAGATTCTACATTTTCACGCATAGAAGCAGTAAAAGCAATCTCTTCTCGACGATGTGTTTCATTATAATATAACGCACCTTTAGGTATATCAACATGCAGCATTTCTTCCAAACACATAGCCTGACAGCATAATTGTAATCTGTCAGCATCAATCAGCTTACTCTTTCCGCGCTTATACTCTATGGGATAAGGGTGCCACAATCCTTCACGTCCATATAAAGTGCATCCGTTTTCAGTCTTACTGAATTCGACAACATCACATTGTCCGGAAACTCCTAATCTTCTTGAAAAGATACTCAAGGAACGTGTAATTAACAGATTACCGCGTTTTTCTATAAAGCCATCATCATGACAACGTTCATGGATTATGTTACCCTCAATTGTTCTTACATTTTCTTGCCATTGATTTTCTATATGAATCAACGCCCATTGTCGACGGCAAAAGCAAAAATGCTGAATACCTGATAATTGTAAGAATTCATCTTCACAATATTCCATAAGAATTCTCCTTTCCCTATTAGCTAATCAGAATACGTCATTTGTGTTAACAAAACCGAAAATCCAACCGTGTTCCGTATTTCAATCCACGCTCCCTCACGGGAGCGACCTTGATGAGTTTATAGAGTGCTTACTCTATAATACAATTTCAATCCACGCTCCCTCACGGGAGCGACTTAGAGGAGGAGGCATGGAAAATTGCAAACAACTATTTCAATCCACGCTCCCTCACGGGAGCGACGCCTCCCTGCCCCACGTGGGGCAGGTTGCTAGGAATTTCAATCCACGCTCCCTCACGGGAGCGACGACTGACTCTAAATTGTGCATATGCAACATCTTTATTTCAATCCACGCTCCCTCACGGGAGCGACGGTTGCTAGAAAAATCTATATAAAGTTGACAAGATTTCAATCCACGCTCCCTCACGGGAGCGACGCATTAAAGGACTCTATATACAAGCCTTGATTTTGATTTCAATCCACGCTCCCTCACGGGAGCGACGACGCATAGGGCAGATATACAGACATGTCGCTCAATTTCAATCCACGCTCCCTCACGGGAGCGACAGTAGGTGGGCAACACATGAAAGTTTTTTGCAGAGAATTTCAATCCACGCTCCCTCACGGGAGCGACCATGTTAGACCCATACAGGCAAGCACGTGGGTGATTTCAATCCACGCTCCCTCACGGGAGCGACCCCATTGACTGTTGGAGATCCATTATGGGATGGAATTTCAATCCACGCTCCCTCACGGGAGCGACGTGGGAGTATGGATGACCTAGAAGATGTACTAATGATTTCAATCCACGCTCCCTCACGGGAGCGACTACTTATATCAATAATGACAGATATGGCATTACATTTCAATCCACGCTCCCTCACGGGAGCGACTGAAGATCTTCTTCATCAATATCCTCATCTTCAATTTCAATCCACGCTCCCTCACGGGAGCGACAGATATAAAAATAAAAGATGGCGCTGCTATTGTAATTTCAATCCACGCTCCCTCACGGGAGCGACAAAGCTAATGACTGGGCTATACGCTGCGTTCATATTTCAATCCACGCTCCCTCACGGGAGCGACCCTTCACCAAGATTATAGTTTGCAGAAAGAGCAATTTCAATCCACGCTCCCTCACGGGAGCGACTTGTGCTTCAGCATCTACTTTATAAATATCACCAATATTTCAATCCACGCTCCCTCACGGGAGCGACTGTAACATTTACATTTGTTTATAATACCATTTATATTTCAATCCACGCTCCCTCACGGGAGCGACTCAAGTTTTTCCAGCTCCTCAGCCTTTTCGGCGTTATTTCAATCCACGCTCCCTCACGGGAGCGACCGCTCCTCCGATGTATAATCATCGGCGTAAGCAGGATTTCAATCCACGCTCCCTCACGGGAGCGACTGCTAAGGCTGCCAATCGTCAAGCACAGGTTGCTATTTCAATCCACGCTCCCTCACGGGAGCGACATTTTGTGCTTTGGTTGGTTTCCTGCTGATGTCCGATTTCAATCCACGCTCCCTCACGGGAGCGACGTCTGATTTCTTTCATAGTTTTAAACTTTTTTTATTTCAATCCACGCTCCCTCACGGGAGCGACCAAGATTAGCTTCTTCTTGTTCTTCAGCTTTACATTTCAATCCACGCTCCCTCACGGGAGCGACAGGAGAAGATCCTGAAGCATCGGCAGGAACAATTTATTTCAATCCACGCTCCCTCACGGGAGCGACATAGACCGGCATCGGACGCACACAATTCAAGTTATTTCAATCCACGCTCCCTCACGGGAGCGACCAACAGCAAAGGCAGAAAGATTAGCTTGAGGGGATTTCAATCCACGCTCCCTCACGGGAGCGACTTGATAGTAACAAAGCCAAGCTTAAAAATGTCCTCAATTTCAATCCACGCTCCCTCACGGGAGCGACATTCTACTTCTTTTCATTTTTTTTGCTCCTTAAATATTTCAATCCACGCTCCCTCACGGGAGCGACGTAGATTCATTTAGTTCTAAGGAGTGATTTTTATATTTCAATCCACGCTCCCTCACGGGAGCGACCTGGCTATAATTTGTTTAAATCTCCTACTTTGGAATTTCAATCCACGCTCCCTCACGGGAGCGACTAGGCTCTCCTGCTACCGCAGGTTGCGTTTCTACCATTTCAATCCACGCTCCCTCACGGGAGCGACGGAAGTACCGGCATAATAACCATTAGTTAAATTAATTTCAATCCACGCTCCCTCACGGGAGCGACGAGCAGTAGCTTCAGCAGATTGCGCCGCAAGCTGAATTTCAATCCACGCTCCCTCACGGGAGCGACTGATAATCATGGATAATGTTAGAGCGCTCCGGAGTAATTTCAATCCACGCTCCCTCACGGGAGCGACCGTTAAAAGTTGTCTTATATACATGACTTCTATCATTTCAATCCACGCTCCCTCACGGGAGCGACCCCATTGGTTCAAATACTGTGTTAGTTTCACCTTTTATTTCAATCCACGCTCCCTCACGGGAGCGACAATTTTGTTTTACCAAAGCCAAATTATCATTATAAATTTCAATCCACGCTCCCTCACGGGAGCGACTGTTTTATAATCGTAATCAGCCTTAGCAACATTGATTTCAATCCACGCTCCCTCACGGGAGCGACCGGGGATTGTCAAGCGTTTTTTGTCTAGCAGGGATTTCAATCCACGCTCCCTCACGGGAGCGACCTTTCTTGCTAGTTTGTGCGCCTGGTCTAGATAGCCATTTCAATCCACGCTCCCTCACGGGAGCGACCGCTGGCTATAACCTCTTTCGCTCTCCCACGCTGGAATTTCAATCCACGCTCCCTCACGGGAGCGACTTGGAGGCTAAGGAGAGCATCCTTAAGCACCGGCAGATTTCAATCCACGCTCCCTCACGGGAGCGACTTCTGATCGCTTTCATAGTTTTAAGCTCTTTCTATTTCAATCCACGCTCCCTCACGGGAGCGACCGTGATTTTGATAATTTAGGTTTGTAAAAGTTGTAATTTCAATCCACGCTCCCTCACGGGAGCGACTTAAGATTTTTAAGCCGTGGAACGGCGTGATTACATTTCAATCCACGCTCCCTCACGGGAGCGACGCTAGCTAGTTTGTGAGAACCTGTATAGATAATTATTTCAATCCACGCTCCCTCACGGGAGCGACCAAAAAAGGCGGTACAGGGAAAAAATTTTACTGATTTCAATCCACGCTCCCTCACGGGAGCGACAAACCGCCCTATAGTGTGCTATCCTTGATGTAGTTATTTCAATCCACGCTCCCTCACGGGAGCGACATTTTTGGTATCAAAAAAGGCAAAAATTTTACTGATTTCAATCCACGCTCCCTCACGGGAGCGACTGCGTTTACACTGCATTATTAAGTGTACAGCGTAGAATTTCAATCCACGCTCCCTCACGGGAGCGACTCTACTTACAGTCGTTGATGCATACAGAGTGTTTGAATTTCAATCCACGCTCCCTCACGGGAGCGACGTTACGTGTATAACTTCACCCATCCGCATCTTTCCATTTCAATCCACGCTCCCTCACGGGAGCGACTTATTTTTAGGTATAATCACAAGGGCAAAAATATATTTCAATCCACGCTCCCTCACGGGAGCGACTACTGAACAGCATTGATATGCATAAAGTGTTTGAATTTCAATCCACGCTCCCTCACGGGAGCGACACTGTACAGGCGTGTATAGAGGAAATTTTACTGATTTCAATCCACGCTCCCTCACGGGAGCGACTACAGTGTTTAAGCATAAGCACTGTAAAGCAAGAATTTCAATCCACGCTCCCTCACGGGAGCGACCCCCCGTCGACTTTTACGGCATGGAGTTTATAGGTATTTCAATCCACGCTCCCTCACGGGAGCGACCTTCGACAGCGGATATTATTCCCGTACTACGTCATTTCAATCCACGCTCCCTCACGGGAGCGACATTTAATCATATTGGATATTATTTATGATAATGTCATTTCAATCCACGCTCCCTCACGGGAGCGACAGCATCAAAACAAAATACTTCTACATTCATTTAAATCAAGTATTTATTGCGAACTAGCTCAATTCAAATCCTTAAAAATTTTATTTTGATGTGAGAAAACTTATAGCTTTCCCATTCTAGCTCAAGTTGCGAACCTAAGCTAAATTTTATGTTCCATATAACTTCGCACTAAGAACGTAAATTATACAAAAATTAATTGCTAACAAAAAATTTTCCTTAAATCATACGTACACAGCTTACGCCTTCAGGAAGTTTATTTTCTGCGACTTCCACTTCATAGTCACTATAGCTTCTGGCAGCAATAACCCCTTCCTTGCGCTTAACACTAACAGTATCAAACAACTTGTATGCAGGAGCATTACCAAGTTCTGTAGCGTGCTTAAATACTATAAGTTCACGTACAGCCATATTGCCACGAGCAGCAGAATGATCGTATTCAAACATATTGATAATTGCCTGCCACAACAAAGCCAAATCATCTTCACTGAATCCAGTTACTTTGCGCGCAAGATTTGCAGAAATATAACCATCTACACGGTATAATGCGTAAGGAACAATATATTTACGTCCCATTTCTGTACTCTTATTTTCTGCATCCTTTTTGGTTGTAATAGCAACTCTGGTAATTGTAACTTCTTGTGTCACAATCGGATCAATGCTACGAGCAAAGCCCAACTGCACAGGACCGCGAACCTGACCACAATTCAAAGCAGCCTTTACGAATGTAGTCATAACAGCACCAAAAGTACGAATATCAAAGAAATTATTGCACATAAATTGGCAAATTTTCTTATCAATTCCAGGATCATCTTTTTTTAATTCCTTAATTTTCTTTTCATCAGTGCCAAACGCAACATATGCAGTATCATCGCTTTCGTTCAGAGGCACACCATCTTTAATATAGATTTTATAGCCTTCTTTGTCTTCGCACATCGTCTCAACACAATTTCTGATTTTGCGTTTCAGGCAAACATCAGTAACGATACCATAACCAGTTTCAGGATCAATACGCGGCATGTTGCCTGCATCCGGGTCACCATTCGGATTACCGTTTTCTACGTCGAACAAAATTGTAAACTCATATCTGTTCTTGATTACTTCAGCCATTTATTTTTCCTCCTTTTTCTCGTAGCGTTTTTGCACTTGATGATAATATCCGAGAACAAATTCACCTTGTTCCGGTAAGCTTAAACAAGCCGGCATCGCATTATCATCAACTTCAAGTTTATTCATAAGTTCACCAATCAACTTTTCAAAATAGATTACAGTGCCTTTTTGTGATGAAATTTTCTTCAAATGCGTATTGGCAAGCTTAGTCAACAGTGGAAAAGTCATGCTAGGATTGGCACATGCAGAGTTAAAATAGCGATCCTTTATAGTACTATTAATACCAGGATTAGCTTTTTCCTGCAAATCCTCAAGCACCGCAAACAATCTTCCTAACACATAAGGTACTTTTTTGCATTCTTCATTTAATGCCACAGTAACAACCTCCTCATTATATTTGTAATTTCTTATCAAGCAAGCCTTCATTATTGCCGCCTTGATTCTGCTAATTTTGGTAATATTTTTATCCGGATTATCCTGATCAGCCTTTGCTCGTAAAATTGTATTCTGATACAACGCTTCAGGATATTTTGTGCCGCTTAAAATACTACGTAAAACAGCACCTGTCAACAACGGTGTAGCAGCTTTATCTTTGGAATTTTTATTAGCAGTTTCCTGTAGAATCTGCCATAATGGTATACTTACCCTGTTATCAAAGCCCGGTTTGATAATTTTAAATTCGCGAAAATATTTTTCATAATTTTTAACAAAATTACCAAAGGTATTGATAAAGAAAAAGCGTACCGAAATTCTCGCAGCATTAGGCGATAATCCTAAAATATAAAACTTGTTATCCGGTTTAACCGTAAAATCACTAATCTCAAACGGCTTACCAGCTCGAACTTTTTCAAAAAAGCCCTTAATATCCTCGTCTTTGACAATCTCATTAGCACTGCTAAAAATATCACCAAAAACATCCTCATTGTCTTCATCTGCTCCTTCTGCCCAAAAGACTACAGTCATATCACCAATACGTAAATAATTTCTGTCATTCGACAATAACGTATTCAGCGCTGTTGTATAAGCAAAAGCAGCATACTCACTGACCGGTGCATTGTCGCCCTGCTTATGCTCGTATGATTCATAAGCAGGAGCATTGAACGCTACCAAAGCTGCGCCAGAAGACTGTGCTCCATATAACCCTTTAATACTAGGATGCAAACGAGCTACAGGAGCAGCCTTGCCTGTAACCAAACAAATTTCTTTAGCTACATCCGTAGCTTGCTGGCTTTTATAAGAATCCCACGCCAGTTTGATTTCTTCATCCTGTTCTACACTTTCGCCATCAACCTTAAACATCAAGTTAGCGGAACCCAGTAAATCTTCCATATAAGGCTGTAAAAGCATATTTTCGTGTGCTAATTCTGGTTGCCAAGTTGCGAAAAATGCTTTTAGTGCCATTGCTTTTTCACCAACAGCATCTGCTAATATTTCCTGACATTTTTGTGCCATTGCCTCAAAGCATTGCTTACTACGCTCAGTTTTACCACTGGCATCTATACCCAAAACATATTTTGCGTTATCCCATAAAAACTGTGCAGAAACTCCTGCAGTACGTTTAGTTGCTTCCGGCAGCAATATGTTCTGTGGCAATTCGACTGTTTTCTTGCCTTTTTGCACAGAAATTTTCAAAGAAAGAAGGTTTAGTAACCTTCCCTGTTTATCAATATTCAGCGCATAAGATATTTTGGCATTTCCCCAACCTGGTTTTGCCACCTTTCCTTTAGCAGCTAAAGCCTCATAATAATCTACTAATGCTTGCAGTATCATTTGTATACCTCACATTGCGTAAGATCTATTACGCCATTGACAAATACAGCTCTAAAAAACATAGGCTTAATGCTGTTTAAATCGCTATAATCCATGTCATAGAGCATCAATCCTAAATCACGATTTTCAGCAATCGTAGGCACATTGTTAAAATCGTACATACGATAATTCACTGGAAATTCTCTACAACCAAAGTATGGTGTATGGTAACATTGGCCTTTAGTAATGCGTCGCTTAATTATATCCTGAAACTTACCAGGATTATCGCCTGCATTAGCTTTATCCGTCATTTCAAAATGCGCTTCGATAACATAATGCACATCCTTGAGCACCATTGACGCACGCTGCTGAATTTCATCTTTAGTATTAAGATATAAATCTTTACCATCAGCTCCGTTAATCACACTTCTTGCCTTGCTACCACTAGCTTTTGCCTTAACCTCATTACGTCTAATGTTAGTAAAACGAATAGGGCTAAGCAAATAGATTTTATCCACGATCCACTTCATGCCGGGATGCCAGTAAATTGCTTCTAAAACACCACGCGCTGCCGATGGCGTTATACAATCGTAAGAAACACGCTCAACAGCCAACTCCGGGCGACTAAATAATGCATAATCACCCCAAACCTCTAATTTAATACTCACGTTATCACCGCCTTTATTTTTCATTGTTGTGCTTCTGAAATAATTCTATACCTAATATTATCTTTTGTCAACTCATCTCGAAAAAACTTGCATAAAAAACTTGTTTTTGCTAGTATACTATTGTCATGATTTTTCATGTGGATAGAAATATTGTTGTGCTACTGTAACAATCACACAAATAGAGACGGGTACCTCCGTCTCTATTTGTTTTTTAAGTTAAAAGAACACGCCAACACCATCATCAATATTTACTATCAATCCCTTATGGACATCATAAATACTCATATCAGCCAATACATTAATATTTTCGTCAACAACATCAATAACTCCTGCTCCTTGCAACTTAAGAAATTGATTTTCATAAACATTTACTATATACTGTCCTGCTTTTCTCATCAATGAACGGTTACGTACGCCATCACGCAGTTGTTCCAATAACTTCTTGCTGGCATCATCACATGGAATAAAAACTCCTCGACCAGTTTCGCCTATAATCTTAAAATCTGAAGCAATATCTTTAAACAACATCCTCTTATCAGACATCCCCAAAATATTGTGCATATCTAGGCTTTCGCCTTTATTTACATGTAACTGATCAAAATATTTTTTTATTGCCGCTGTAGATGAAATATCATTAAAATCACGCATTACCATTTGCGTAATTTCTCTCGGTAATCTTATAAAACTAGGGATTTTAGTATCATCATTCTCAATTTCAAATATATAAACAATACTCTCTTCTAATGGTCTTTTATTTTCACGATTACACCTGCCGGCTGCCTGAATTATACTATCTAAGCCAGCAATTTCACGATAAACTACCGGGAAGTCCACATCGACACCCGCTTCAACAAGACTGGTAGCTACAAGCTTACACGGCAAATTATTCTTAAGTCGTTCCCTAACTTCAGCCAAAATTTTTCGTCTATGCTGCGGATACATAAAAGTTGATAAATGATAGCAACCATCTCCGTTCAAGCCATCAAAAATTTTCTGTGCAGCTTTTTTAGAATTAACAATACATAGTACCTGTTTATGTATATTAAGTTGTGCAACCAAAGCTTCTGTGTCCTCAAAATCAGTCTTTTCATAATGAACACGCCTAAAAAAATCATACAAATCATCTACATTAGAACAAATTTCATGTAGTTGTACATCTTCAGTAAAATATTTCTTCAAACTAGGCTGCGTTGCTGTACACAATACCGCAGTCACATGATAATTACTTACTAATTCCCTTATAGCTCGCATACAAGGAATTAAATAATCATTAGGCAACATCTGAGCTTCATCAAAAATGACAATGCTATTAGCAATATTATGCAACTTACGACAACGACTTGTTTTATTGCCATATAATGATTCAAAAAACTGCACATTAGTCGTTACTATAATTGGTGCATCCCAATTTTCCGTTGCCAGCTTTTTACGTTCATTTTCTTTTTGTTTTTCATCGCCAAATTCTGCATCATCATAATCAACATTCATATGATGTTCAACTACATTCTCACTTCCTACGATAGAACGAAAAACATCAGCGGTCTGCTCAATAATGGAAGTATAAGGAATTACATAGATAATACGTTCTTTATTTTTATGTTGCATCGCATGCTCCAAAGCAAAACCAAGCGATGCGATTGTTTTACCACCACCAGTAGGAACAGTTAACGTATAAATGCCTTCTTGACCATGAGCTGCATTAATACATTCTTCACGAATTTCCGTACGTTTTTCATCCAATTTATTTGTAGGATTACCCCAAGCCATAATATAGGCATTATATCGTTTGTATAGCTCTTCTAAACTGGAAAAATCCCCCCGCTTCAAAGTATTAGGTCTCATAAACCTTTCCGTATCTAAGAAATCAGCATCTACCAAACAGGAAAATAGCATTCTTGTGAAAAACATAGCTGAAAAGGTATCACCGAAAGCCGGAAAAAGTTTTTTGTTTACACTTAATTCAGGTAATTCGTTTTTAAAGGCACTATAATCTAAAATTCCTACTAATTCCTTTCTCATACGAGCTACCAAAGTTCCGTTATCAATATCACCTCTTACGCCAAGATTCATTAAACCACTATGATGGCCTGCAATACAAAAAGCAAATGGCACAAAATATTTTCCAAGTAATTGTGCCCCTGCAGTTGAATGATCTACTTTAGGCCCATTCTGTTGAATACGTTTTTGGAAACCAGTAGAATACTTTCCAATATCATGATATAAACCTAGCAGCTTTCCTATTTCTTCCATTGTAAATTTTTTGGCAAACTCAGCACATAAAGTACTTGTTCCATTCAAATGTTCAATGAGAGCTTGTTCTCTATTTTCACCATCATCGCTTTTATGCCCAATATAATGCATTTTATTTATCCTCCTGCCAGCAATTTTTTTATACACTTTTTTTCTGCTAAAATTCTCCTACCTCACACGTATACGCCTGCCCTCGCCGTTCGCCAAAAAAATTTCGCCCAGCTGCAATCTGCCGTCCACAATCTTAAAGACATCGCTTTCAAACGTGCCCACCTTTGTTTCAATCTCCACATTACTGAACGCCAGCTCGCCGCTCTGGTCGCTGAAGCTGCCACGCAGGCTCAAAAACGGCACCAGCATATATGTTCCCTTGCCCGTAGAAAAGCTGCCGTATACCAAATTATTGCCATGCGGTCCCTCATTGCGGAACTTAATCTTCAAGGCTACGCTCGTATTTATCTTGCTGCTTTTGGCAGCCAGCGAAGCCATCAGATTCTTGCCGTCAACATCAATCTTGTAATAGCGATTATCAAAATGATACAAGCCTATCGCATCAAAGGTACCGCCGAAAATGCTGCCAGTCACATCCTGAAAGGTTATCAGCGCATTTTCATAATGATAGGTACCGTTGATATTCGTAAAATACAAATCGTTCAGATGCAGCTCCTTCAGCGCCAGCGCACCATCAATCACAGGTTTTTTCAGGCTGCCGGTCATCTGCCCAGTCACCGTCATCGCATCCTTAACATTTTTCATGCCCAGCGAATCCGGAATAACATCATACAGGCAGATATTGATATTCGTCTTCTGCTCCCCCTTCAGGTCGCAGGTGCCGTCAATATTCAGTCCCTTGCCTGCAATGCTGCCGCCGTAGCGTCCTGCAGCCAAATGCAGCTCCAGCCTTTGATGCTCATGTATCTGCGCCGTGCCGTCCACGTCATTCAAAATAAAGTGACGCTTTTTATATTCTGCCGACAGCACCGTATCATGCAAAATCAGCTTAATATTCGGCAGCCTGCCCTTAATCTGCAGATGACGCTTTTCCATAGGCACCTCGTCCGGCAGGATACTTTCCTCCGCCGTCTTTTTATTCTGCAGGATATCCAGGCGCATTTTATCATCAAAGCCCAAATGAATATAAGCACCACTCAGCTCCACCTCCTGCACCGTATCAATGCCTGCTATGCGCAGGATGATGTCCTTCGGCTTGATTTTGATACGCCCCTCTGGCACATCCACCAAGCGTTCGTTCTCCGGCGAATCCCAGGTCAGGTTTTTAAAATATACATTGCCCCAGATATCGGCACGCAGCTCCTCGGCCGTCACCGTGCCTGTCAGCACCTGCTGCTTTGCCATATAATAATTGAAAAGCTCCGCCGCATGACGGCTGGCACGCTGCGCCAAAAAGAAATAAACAGCGCCGCCCACCGCCAGCAGGCAGACTACTATCATTGCCAAATGAGTTTTAGATAATCTGCGTATTGCCTGCAACATATAATCACCACTTTCGCTTATGAATCTTCCTAAGCTCAGTATATCACCACGCCGAAACGCCCGCAACTAATAGCAAAGGCACAGCAGACCTGTCACCAGCATCTGCTATGCCCCTATATCTATACATATTAAATTGTTACTTCAAGAAGTACGTTCCGTCGGCAGCCTCCGCCACAGCGGCAGCAAAAAATGCCTGCGCCAGCTCCGCCAGATACGCCGTGTCCTTAACGCCGGCCATTTCGTAGGCGGAATGCATCGCCAGCTGCGCCAGGCCGATATCCACCGACTTGATTGCCACCTGAGCGGTAGAGATATTGCCTAAGGTAGAACCGCCTGCCATATCCGAACGGTTATAGAAAAGCTGCAGCGGCACGTTCGCCTTTTTAGCCAGCAGCTGCACCAATGCGCCGGATACCGCATCCGTAGTATATTTTTGGTTAGCGCTGTATTTGACAACCACACCCTCATTAGGATAGGTCTTGTTCGTCAGGTCGTTCTTATCCGTATGATTAGGATGCACAGCATGCGCATTGTCCGCCGAAAGCATCAGGCTGTTGGCCAAAGACACCAGATAATCCTCCTCGTCCCTGCCCAATGCCATGTTGATGCGCTGCAGCGCATCCTTTAAGAAGGTCGCCGCCGCGCCCTGTTTCGTGCCGCTGCCAACCTCTTCGTTATCCAGCATGCAGAATACCGGCACACTCTCGCCTGCTTCTGCCGCCAAAAAGCCCTGCAATCCGGCAAACACGCACTGCAAATCATCCAGCCTGCCGCCGGCAACATATTCCTGTTCCAGACCGACTGTAGTCGCCGGCATTCTGTTGTACAGGAAAAGCTCCGTATCCACAATCTGCTCTGCGGTAACGCCGCAGGCCTCCGCCAACAGCTTCTGCAGGCCGTCCTTAGTCGCAGCACTGCCGATAAGCGGCAGCATATCCGTCTGCGCGTTCAGCTTTACGCCCTCGTTGGCTTCCCTGTTCATGTGGATTGCCAGATTCGGAATCATCATCAGGTCCTGCTCAACATTAACCAGACGCGCTTCCAAGCGGCCGTCAACGTTGCATAGCACCCGTCCGGCAACGGAAAGCGGCCTGTCAAGCCAGGTGTTCAGCAGCATGCCGCCATACTTTTCCACATTCAGCTTCACATACTTTTTATCTACCACAATTTCCGCATTATTCTTCAGCTTGAACGCCGGCGAATCGCAGTGGCAGGCGTAAACCTGAAAGCCCAGGTAAGCCTTTTTGGGAAGCACAAAGGCCAATAGCGCCGAACCGTTACGGCTGACATAATATTTGCCGCCTTCCTGCAGCTGCCATCTGCTGTTTTCCTGCAGCTCGGTAAAGCCTGCAGCCGCCAGCTCCACCTTAATATTTTTCACGGCAAAAAAGCTGTTGGGCGTTTTATCCAAAAAAGCGCACAGCTTCGCATTCAGCTCCGTATAAGCCATTTCCATTTCTATCATTCACCTCTTATAAAAATCCTTGGTATATTACTCTTTAAAGCGCTCACGCAGCAGCTTTATTTCCGCAGCGTAGCCCGGCAGCTCGTTAGGTGTTTCCAAGTAAAACGGCAGTGTGCGCAGCGCCGGATGGTTAATCACCGCCGTCAGCGCCTCCAGACCGATATTGCCTGCACCGATGCACGCATGCCTGTCCTTGTGGCTGCCGCAAATATTCAGGCTGTCGTTCAGATGCACCGCCTTCAAACGCTCCAAACCAATGATTTTGTCAAACTGCGCCAGTACGCCGTCCAAATCGTTGACGATATCATAGCCACCGTCAAAAATATGACAGGTATCAAGGCAGACGCCCATCTTTTCGTTAAGCTGCACCTTGCTCAAAATCGCCGCCAGCTCCTCAAAGCTGCGGCCAACCTCCGTGCCCTTGCCGGCCATCGTTTCCAATAGAACCGTGGTATGCAAATCCTTGTGCAGCACACTGTTGAGCAGCGCCGCTATTTTTTCTATGCCAACCTCAGCTCCCTGCTTCACATGGCTGCCGGGATGAAAATTATACATATTCCCCGGCACATATTCCAGCATCGCCAAATCGCCCTCCATCACCATCTGCGCAAACTCCAGCAGCTTTTCGTCTGCTGCACATGGGTTCATCGTATACGGTGCGTGTGCCAGAATGGGCGCAAAATTGTGCTCCTGCATCAACGCGTTCAGCGCCGCCGCGTCCTCCGGCTTCACAGCCTTCGCCTTGCCTCCACGCGGATTGCGCGTAAAAAACTGAAACGTATCGGCACCGATCGACAGCGCCGTCTTTCCCATCGCTAGAAAGCCCTTCGATGAGGATAAATGACAACCTATATGTAACACTTGCTCAATCTCCTTTGCTATTTTTCCACCAGCTGATAGCTTTCCGCCAACAGCTCCTGCACCAACGAAATGTCTGCATCCTTTTGCAGCATTACCGTCAGCCAATGCTTTTTGTTCATATGATACGCAGGATAAAAATGCTGCCTGTCCACCAGCTGCTCAATCTTTGCCGGTGGCAGCTTAATATTCAAAACATCAACCTTCCCCGCCTTCGCTAAGCCCAGGCTTTTATAGGGAATCGTCATAAACAAAGCGTACCATTTATTTCTCCGCGCCGTCTTAAAGGTAAAATTCTCCGGTGTTTCCGGCCACGGAGCGTCGGGTACAGTGCCGAAGCACTGCGAGCAGTAATCCATCAGCTGCAGCTTAACATTGCTTTTAATCAGGCACTGCGTTTTTATTTCTTCCAGCAGAGCCTCTGCTTTCTCGCGCACGCTCATAACGTAACCGCTGATGTTATCGGCAACGTTAAATGGCAGGTACTCCTCATCTGTATCGCGTTCCAAAACATTTACGGATAAGGCCTTGCCTGCAAGCGTAACGACAGCGTAAAACTCTGTTTCCGGCAGTGTCTTGCGCAGTGTCAGCCCTGCGCCCTCCCGCACAAAGCCGTAGGCCAGCGCTTTTTTTATATCAACATCATATTGGTCTAAAATCGGATAAAGCATTTCCGTTCTCTCCTGCAAATAAAATTATATGCACCACCGGTATAATAGCCTAAGCAATCAGAACTCCTGCACAACCTCAAAGCGGTACTTTTGCTTAATCGCAGGATATTTTTCGCGGTCCACCTCGCTCATAAACATAGCGTAAGGACGGGCGCAAATTTTGAACGGAGCATACAGCGCCTGATACACCACCAGCTTTTCGCCGGTCTCCGTGTGCTCGGCAAAGGCCAGTATTTTATATAAGTATTCCGTCGTAGGATTTTCGACAGTTTCTCTTTTAAAATGGCGCACAATGTCGCCCATATGCATTTCTCTAGTCATAGTATTAACCTCCGTATTTTGTTTATATAATTATAACACGTTTTTTCATAATAAAGTAAAAAAGCGTCCTGCCGTTTTTTCGGTAGAACGCTTTCTTAAACTTCTTATTTTTATTGATATACTAGGGCCTTCTAGGAAAACCTCTCGGAAACTCTCTATCTAACTCACTATAAATATGACGGGCTTGCTGCCATTCTTCCGAAAAGAACAAAAAGTAAATCAATGCACATATCAATAAAATAATCACCCAATCCTTAACCAACGTATAATAATCCTCTTTCATCAATATACCTAAAGATTTCTTAGCCTTAATTATTTCCGAATCACTGATTATTCTATCAACATATCTGAAACTCGTTTGGGAAGAATTCAGCTCAGCATACGTTCCTTAAAATATTTTTCAACTCACCCATATCCGGGATAGCAATTTCTTATATCCTCATTTACATAAACGAAATCGCCCTTTTTCACGCATAACATATCTGTAATAAACCAGTCGCGCCTGATTTGCATTCCAAGCTTATACCTAAGCAACAAAAATTTATGCTTTTCTTTATCTGCATGATTATCATAAAGCAAAAAATTTCTGTTATTCTTGCCTCGACGAATTCCTCTGTCACTGTCAACAACCATACAAAACGGATCATCAACAAAAGCTTTGTTTTGCGGAGTGTCCGAAGCGCAAGCAGGAGACTTCTTTTGTACTTTTGGCGACAAAGCTTTTCCTTCTGCATCCTCAGAATATTTTCCAATCGCATCCGGCTCTTTCGGTTGCACTTTCGGCCGCAAATATTTTGCATTTACGCTTTTATAACAATATTCCGGCAAGGGCATATCCGCCAATTCACTGTAAAAAATACCACGCACTGTTACAACCTTACGGCCATCACGCGTAGTAACATAAACCTTATCTCCTGTTTTGATATCATCTATATCGCACATATAATCATACAGCTTGCTGCTGTTATAAAATTGTACTCTTACAAATATACGCATTGCACACACTCCGCTCTTTCATAAAGCTCATCAGCTCTAATTCGTTTACTTTCTTTATTTAGCCGCACATCTTTACCTTTGCCAAAGCCTCCTGAAACTTATCGCCCAGGGAATCTGATAACTAAATTATATACGATACCATGGACAGAAACTGTCATTGCTCTCATAAAAAAGCTATAGAATAAAAATTTTACATCACCTATGCTTAAATTCATCCTGAAAGCAAAAAAGAGGATAACGTACCGCGAAAGTACATTATCCTCGTGCTGTTATAGGTAACTAACAGCCACATCCCTATTCTTATATTACAGCCTCATACAAGTTCCTAAAAGTTTAGCAACAACTTCACTCCGTAAAAAAAGATTACGCCGCCGCAGACATTATTCACCCTGCGTAAAAATACTGTATCAAGCCTGTCTCGAAAAACCAAAATCAACAGCGTCAAACCTTTGTGGTTTGTCTGTTATAAATTACTCTTTTCTAAGTTCATACCGTGTGGTACGACTTCCACCAATCTGTTTGATTCGACCACTATCTACCATTGCTTTCAGAATACGACCAGCCGTAGACTGACTAACCTCCAACAGTGTCTGTGTTTCTTTTCTGGTAATCATCAGGTGCTCCCTTAAAAATTGCAGAACTTTTTCCTCATTTGAATCCAATGCCAGATCTGCCGCTTTTTCAAAATCCTTGTGTACTTCTGCTGCTTTCGGAGTGAAATTCACATTAGGAAGAATGATTTTGAAAGCGTTGTTAGTTGTCTTGATCTTCGGTTGCACCAGAGCATTTGCATAAGCTCCCATGATTTTCTTCATGCCGGTGCCATATGCTTCAATCAGCTGCAAGCGGTAAAAAACATTAGCAAGGTGCGGATTTCTGCAAACAGAAACACCCATCATCAAATCGTCAAGTTCCAAACCGGGAAGCAGCCCGCCGATGGACACGAATTCAATCCGATCATCGTATATGCTGATCAAGGTGCTGGCTCGGAAAGAATAATCTCGGTGTACTAGCGTGTTCAGCAATGCCTCGCGGACGGCGACCTCCGGGTAGTCCCGTGTATCAATCCGCAAAAGCTTCCGAAATGTCGCATGTGTCTGATTGTGGAAATCAATATAGTCGTAGACATCATTGAGTTGCTGCATCAGAGAGCCGGAAAACTCCCGGCGATCCTTAAATACATTCTGATTGATTCCTTCAAACACGGCCGCCTTGATTGTGTGGGGACACTGCTCAGACAGGAGCAACCCTAAATTCGTATAAATGCCATCTGCGGAAACGATTTTCAAAGTCTGCATTTGCGGCTGTCCAAATACAACATTGCGTTTTTCAAATTCCTTTTTTGTTGCCTCAAAGTTCAATGCCTGATTGATAGACCGCATATTCTCAAAGCTATCTCCATCGGTTTCCTTGATCATCTGCCGAATAGCTGTATCTGTTGCCGGTACAGAAGAATATCCCTGCCGCACATAGACACCCTCAGGCCGCAGTCCTTTCTTTGCCAGATAATAGGGACGGTTTGTGCCGCGCTGAATGTTGACGGCCACAACTGCTTTTCCATCACATTCTAGCGTTTCATAGTGAATGAACATAGTAACATCCGGCTTTACGGCATCCCGTACCATATTGGAAATCTGCAAGGCACATTTATCCGCATTTTCAATTCCCAACACTGTGCCATCGTCTGCCACACCTACATAAATCGTGCCTCCGTTACAGTTGGCAAAAGCAATAATCTCTTTATTGATATCATCCATCACTATGGACTTTAATTCAACCGTTTCTGTTTCCCGGAATCTCATTCTGCTCACTCCTCAGTTCTATTCTACCCATATTCTAACCATTCTAATCGTCATTGTCAATCATATTGGTTAGAATAATGAGTAGCATGGGCATCAACAAGAGCAGCATGTGTCCTAAATTATATATATTATTCGGGACACTTGGCACAAATTATCAGCTACAAGCGAAAAAAGGCTGACGCGCACCTTTTTCCACGATCACCTCGTTATTATATGTTATACTTTGTTCATCGGTTGAACACCGACATGTTCCAAAAATCAAGCCTACTGAATTACTGACCATATAATCCAGTAGGCTTTTTTATGCTTTAAAAATTTTTATTTATCAATCTGCTCTTATCTATATATATTTCTCCGTTAACCGCATTTTGAAAAGCGCTGTTATCAGGATTAACAAATCTGCCCATCTGCTTTAACATCCTCGCATTTCACGTTACTTCTATAATAGAATTATAGCACAAAGGACTACTGCAGTATATAATAAACAGCATTGGAAATTATCTACTCTATCTCTACACTCCTGTATATAAAATCATTTTCAAACAAAAACAGAGAATAGTGCTGTTATACACTATCCTCTGCTTTTTATTCCACCAATCAACTGTCACGATTGGACTAATTCTGGTGGAGATGAGGGGAGTCGAACCCCTGTCCGAAAATATTGCCATACAACTTTCTCCGAGCGCAGACGTCATACTTTGTTTCGCGCTGCGATTGCCTGACGACGGGCCTTCACATTGCTATCCTACAGAGTTTCCCTTAAAGCCTATAGGAATCAGCCTTAAGGTATCCCACTATTGACTGTCATTCCTCACCCGCGGGAGGAGGCTCAGAGACAGTTAGCAGATTAAGCTGCTAAAGCGTATTCTTGTTCAGCGTTTATATTTAAACGTGCCCACCGATTATCGTGCAGATGGAACCACGGCTCGCTTATCATACCGCACCTACCCCCGTCGAAACCAGTACATCCCCAAATTGGAATATATCGGTGAAAGAGCCGATACGCTACAATGATATTTTACTATGCTTTAGTCAAAAAGTCAAATGACTGTGCATGAAGAATTTGTGAATTCACCCGTCTATCAGCGATTCCTGTCCTTCAGCGCGCGCTCCATCTCACGCTTAGCGTCGCGCTTGGCCATGTCCTGACGCTTATCGTACAGCTTCTTGCCTACTGCCAGCGCCAGCTCCATCTTCACCAGACCATGCTTAAAGTACAGCTTGAGCGGTACAAGCGCATAGCCCTTTTCCTTCACCTTGCCGATGAGCTTGTTAATCTCCGCACGGTGCAGCAAAAGGCGGCGGCTGCGCAGCGGATCATGGTTAAAGATGTTGCCATGGTCGTAGGGGCTGATGTGCAGATTATACACAAAGACCTCCGCCTGACGTGTTACCTGTGCATAGCTGTCCTTCATGTTCGCCTTGCCCGCACGCAGGGACTTTACCTCCGTACCGGTCAGCGCAATGCCTGCCTCAAAGGTTTCGTAAATGGTAAAGTCATGGCGTGCCTTACGATTTTCTGCTATAATTTTAATCTTTTGTTCTGCCATAATTATCTGCTTTTCCTATTCTTTTTTCTGCTCTTTTTACCGGACTTGCTGCCGCCCTTAGAACTGCTCTTCGGCGCAGGCTTGCCGTGCTTGGCGCTGCGGCGTCCGGCCTCTTTATTCTTCGCGCCCTTGTGCTTTTTCTTCTGCGTTTCCGCACTCAGAGCGATGCTCTGCGTGCTGCGTCCGCTGCTCGGCTTCTGCTTCATCAGCAGCTGCTGGCGGATGTGCTCGCGCACGCCTGCGTTTTCCCCTGCCATAATGAAGTCGATGCTTACATCGCTGATATTTACCTGCAGCACCTCAATGCGCACCTTATCACCCAGGCGATAGGTGTGACCGCTGTGCGTGCCTACGAGGGCATAACGCTCCTCGTAATATTCGTAGTAATCATCCATCAGGCTGGAAATATGCACCAGTCCCTCTACGCCGTTCTCCAGCTCAACGAACATACCAAAGGCCGTTACGCCGGAAATAACGCCGTCAAATTCTTCGCCGATATGGTCTGCCATATATTCGCACATTTTGAGGTCAACGGTTGCACGCTCCGCATCCGCTGCCGCACGCTCGCGAATAGAGGAATGATCGGCAATAACGTCCAGCTTATCGCCCAGCTTTTCGGCATCTGCTTCCTTCAGTGTGGGCTTTGTCATCCAGGCGCGCAGCAGGCGATGCACAATCAGGTCCGGATAACGGCGGATTGGCGAGGTAAAGTGCGTATAATACTTCGCCGCCAGGCCAAAGTGTCCGATATTATCCGTCTGATAAACAGCCTGCTTCATGGAACGCAACGCTACCGTAGTTACCAATCGTTCTTCCGGACGGCCGGCGATTTCCTTCACGGCCTGCTGAATATCCTTCGGCTCCGTTTCTTCCTTGGGAATAAACTTAATATTGAAGTTTGCCAGCAGCTTGGCGAACTCCTGCATTTTTTCCTCGTTCGGAATATCATGCACGCGGTAGATGAACGGCCAGTGCTGATTAAACATGTGCTGCGCAACTGTTTCGTTGGCCGCCAGCATGAACTCCTCGATAATCGACTCCGCATTACCGTGGATGCACTGCACAATCTCAATCGGGTGCAGCTTTTCGTCCAGAATAACCTTCTGCTCCGGCAAATCAAAGTCTACAGCGCCGCGACGCGCACGCTTGTCATGCAAAATCTGGCGCAGAATATCCATGCGGGCAATCATCGGCAAAATGTCCTCATACTTGTCGCACATTTCCTTGTCGCCTGCCAAAATTGCACGCACAATATTGTAGCTCAAACGGTGACGTACATTGATAACCGCCGGGAAAATCTCGTAGCTGAGCACCTTGCCCATTTTGTCGATATGCATCTCGCAGGCCATGGACAAACGGTCCTCACCGGCATTCAGGCTGCAGATACCGTTCGACAGACGCTCCGGCAGCATCGGCAGTACGCGGTCGACAAGATAAACGCTTGTGCCGCGCTCTCTTGCTTCCTTATCCAGCACGCTGTCCTCCGTAACATAATAGCTGACATCCGCAATATAAACGCCCAGCAGGTATTCGTTATCGTTAATCTGCTCTACATAAACAGCATCATCCAAGTCCTTAGCATCCTCGCCGTCGACGGTTATGACAGTGCGTTCACGCAGATCACGGCGTCCTGCCAGCTCACTCTTTTTAATAGACTTCGGCACCTTGCGCGAAGCCTCCAGCACCTCATCCGGGAAGGTCAGCGGCAGATCATTCTGCTTGATTATCGACAGAATCTCCAAACCCACATCACCGATGTTGCCCAAAACCTCGGTAACCTTGCCCTCGGCCTTGCGGTGCTCCTGCGGCCATTCGGTAATTTCTACTACTACCTTCTGACCATCCTTCGCACCGTTAAAGTGCTTGCGCATAACATATACATCCTGACCGATGCGCTTGTCGTCAGGCGTTACAAAGGCAAAATCACCGGTCTGATGGAAAACGCCTACTACCTTATTATTAGCATGCGTGATGATACGCAGGATTTCGCCCTCAGGCTTTTTGCCCTGCGCCGCATTATTCACACGCGCCAGCACACGGTCATTGTTCATCGCACCATGCAAAGCGCGCGGCGGAATGAACACGTCCGGTCTGTCGCCCTTGTTATCCGGAATAACAAAGCCAAAGCCCTTGCTCGTCAGCTGAAAACGTCCGGCAACCAGGCCCATTTTCTCCGGCAGGCCGTATGTTTCAAAGCGTGTTTTAATAATCTCGCCGTTCTGCTCCAGCGCCAGCAGCTCATCCCAAAACTTGTTGGGATTAACATCATGCCCCAGCGCATCCACCAGCTCCTCCGAGGTCATCGGTGCATAGCTTTCTTCACGCATAAAATTTAATATTTTTTCACGTACATCCTTCGTCTGCATAATTTTACCTCTATTCTTCTTCACCCTCGCCTGCGGCGAGCTTGCGCGACGGTTGCGGCGTTTCATCCACAATCATCATCTTCGACAGACATTCCGCCAACAGCGTACCATCCTTTTTGCAGATAGTTCCCTGCATTTCAACCATACGCCCCTTGCGCTTCAGCTCGCGCCCGGTGCAGACAACCTCTTCACCTATCGCCAACGGCTGACGGTAGCGGATTTCAATCTTCGCCGTATATGAAGGCTTGCCCTCCTTGGCAAAAAGATAATTGCCTGTCACCTCATCCAGCAACACTGCCACCAGTCCGCCGTGCATACGTCCGGGATAGCTCTGGTGCTCCCGGCGCGGCGTAAAATACGCTGTGCACTTGTCGTCGTCAATTTCAAAACGCATATGTAACCCGCTGGGATTATCCTTGCCACAGGCAAAGCACCAGCTGTATTCGTTATTATTCAACAATGACTTATCCATATTTCTTCGTTTACCCTTCAATATCCTTTTATTCCGCAAAAAAATCGGCGATTTCCTTAAAAACTGCCTCATGCTCGCGGTCCAGTGTCAGAATATGCCCGCTGTGCTCAAACCAGACTAATCTTCTGCTGCTGGCCGCAGCTAATTTGTTATAGATATATTCGGCACTGCGCGGCTGCACGGTATGCTCTGTTTTCGACTGCAAAATCAAACAGGGGATTTTGATTTCCGCCAGCAGCTTGTTCTTGCATTCATTAAGCAGCTTAAAAAGACTCATCAACGGCTTCGTCGGCATTTTGGCATAGGAGATGCAATATTCCTGCAGCTCCTGATAATTCTTCTTGTGCTTAGGCAGGTAGTGGATGAAAAAGCGCAAGAACGCTAACAGCGGCGCACGCTTATCCTGCACAAAAATAGGTGCCGAAATAAAAGCAGCCTTCTTCACCGGCAGCTTTGCTGCCAGCTTGATAGCCAGCAATCCGCCCATCGACAGGCCTGCCACATAAACGCTGTCAAAGCGCGCCAGCAGCTCCAGGCATTCCGCTTCAGCAGCAGCATACCAATCCGTCGCGGTGGTTGCCTCAAGGTCTTTGATGCTCGTGCCGTGGCCGGGAAGGCGCACACAGCTCACAGTATAACCAAGCGCATGCAGATAATCACCCAGCGGACGCATTTCCGACGGCGCACCGGTGTAACCATGCAAGAGCAACACTGCCTTATTGTTTTTTCCCTCCAGCAGAAATGATTCTGCACCTTCAATTATCTGCACAAGCTTCACCTCAAAATTATTCTATACTAATTTATATTATATCATAAAAAAAGCATACTGATTACAGCATGCTTTGATTTTGCAAGAACTTCATACATTGCGATGCAGAAAAGTACTGATTTTTGCCAACTACATACATTGCAATGTATGTAGTTTGTGTTTTTGCGATGTTTTATACATTGCAATGTAGCAAAAAGATGACGGTGCGCACCGTCATCTTTTCATTTATTTAAGTTCTTATACTGCATATTTTCGCTACCAGTTAAAAGCTTAATATCTTCCTGATGCCACTCATCGCAAACATCAAAGAATTCCTCACTCTTGCGTTTTTTGAAAATACGAAAAGGTTGCTCTGTCGAGTTGTCATATATATGACAAACGTCTGCAACATAAACAATATCACAAACCTGAGCCAAAGCCTTATCATAGCGTTCTATTATTTTCTCGACCGGCACATCATGTCCACCTTCTGCGACACGAGATTTTACTCGATAAACATTAATAAAAGGGTCAACAGTTAAAATATAGTAACAACGTATAAAATAACCTGCTTCCTTAGCTCGTTGCAACAAATTTAAATTTCTAGGTGTAGACATAACTGTTTCAAAACAGAAGTCCTCTCTATTTTTCAAATGATCCTCTCTCTGCTTTTCAGCAATTTGCGCTGCAGTCAAATCATCGCATTTTAAATATTTCTTGATTTCATCAGCATTAATATAGTCAACAGGTGGTTTTAATAAATCTGTAAAAGTACTCTTACCGGAACCGTTTGGTCCAGCAAAAACAATTATCTCCGGCTTTTTATTTGACTCTTTCGCTATAGCGTCCATGATTATATCTCCCACATACCTGAGTTTTGCTACCATCACTGCCAATTACACAAATACTCTGCGTTTCCCTATCATATGTAAAAATAGGCACATCCATAGCACGTTTCTTTTCTAATGCAATTTTTACGGCACAATTAGCACGTTTTACAACTTGTTCGTCAGAAATATATTTTTGTTGACTCATAAGACACCAACCTTTCTAAACACACTATCTTACTTACATAGTACTGTATTTCAGCAAAAAAGTCAAAAGCTATATTGCGTATGCAAAAAGAGGACGGTGCGCACCGTCCTCTTTTAATTTATGCATATGCGATTTTTTGCTTTTCAGCGGATTGACGTAAAGTCAGATTAGAAGCTGAATACTACTTGGCTCCACAGAGTTTGAGCGTCGGTATCTTTGCCTGCTTCTTTGGTTTCCAGATCATAGTAGGTTACGCCTGCTACAATGTTTTTAGCCAGGGTGTAGTTAGCACCCACGCTGTAGCCTTTGAAACCTTCAGCGAAGTAGGTACCATCCATGCCATGAGCCATAACAGTGCCCATGCCTTGATCGTAGTAGTTAGCGTTCAGGCCCCAAGAACCAGCTTTAGCAGCTTTAGCGCCTTTGTATGCCAAACCAACTACATAGCCGTCATCATCAACGCCAGCTTTGTCATAATCAGATTTAATGTAGTTACCAGCTAATTTCAAATCTTTAGCCAGGTCAAAACCAAGACCTACAGTCCAAATCTTGTTATCTTCGCCACCTAATTTTTCTACATCTTTGAATGCATAATATGCAGCATTTGCATCAACAGCACCGATTTTGCCAGTCAGTTCAGCATAAGCAACAGTGTTTTTGTCATCAGCATCTTTCAGTTTCAAAGCAGTTGCTTTGCCATAGCCAGCAGTCAGCTTAACATCTTTACCATAGGACAGTTGAACGCCGTCCATACGATTGTCATAGATGTTACCACCAGTAGCAAGTGCAGTGATGTCGGTTTTGTTGTAACGACCAGCTTGAACAGCCATACCACCCAGTTTACCGTTTACATAAGCACGTTGGAAGTTAACTTTTTCTTCGCCAGCATTTGCCTTATCATTGGTGAAAACTTCTTCTTCACGCAGCATTGCAGCATAAGTCCAGTCATCGTTTACTTGACCGTTTACCCAAATATCGGAACGCAGACGACCAAAATGATTGGTCGGCTTGGCATTACCATCTTCACTCACTTTGTCTCCATCATAAGAAGCATAGGAAGCTTTGATGGTACCGGTGATTTTAACGTTGTCAGCTTTTTTCTCCAGAGCAGCAACGCGAACGCCCAGGTTGTCCAGTTCGTCAGCGAATTCAGCAGCCAGTTTGTCAACGTTAGCGCCTTTAGCCATAGCTTTAGCAACGATTTGAGCCATTTCATAACGGGTCATCAGTTTGTCGCCACCGAAGGTGGAGTCGCCGTAGCCTTCGATTACGCCAGCAGCAGCCAGTTTGTTGATGCTGTCATAAGCCCAGTGGCCAGCAGGTACGTCAGAGAACGGATTTGCAGCATAAGCAGAAGCGGTTACGCCCAATGCCATTGCCATTGCGAGTACTAAGGATTTTTTCATTGTTGTTTTCTCCTCAGGAAGTAGCAGTATTATCAAACTGCTAATATTATATTTTTACAAATCACCTTCCGGAGTCTCCCGCAAATTCCGCTCAAGAGTTGCCTTGTTTCCTCTGTCATCCTTTGCCGGTTTTTCCTTTGCAGCGATTTATAAAGCAATATTAATGGAAAGTAGAGTATCTCAATCTCCTTACCATAATTGCATTATACCATGCATTGATATTCAGTGCAAGTATTTTTGTTAATCCTATCTTGTTTTTACGTTAAATTTACTTGATAACGTATAATAAGTTGCGCAAATTCAATTCAAAAAGATAGACATAGAGACTA